>Ga0302314_10000562_pt1 | contig 68484 bp, 82 predicted proteins | sample III_Palsa_N2_3_FD_200533 | JGI IMG/M metagenome (GOLD analysis project Ga0302314, IMG submission 200533) | Peat permafrost microbial communities from Stordalen Mire near Abisko, Sweden - III_Palsa_N2_3 | ecosystem: Environmental > Terrestrial > Soil > Palsa > Peat permafrost | place: Sweden...
TCGTCGCCGGACCCATGGACAGGAAGAACTCCCCGCCATTGCAGGAGACCCCGCCGATGCCGTGGGTGAAGGTGTTGTGCTCGATGGACCAGGTCAGGGCGCCGCCGGTCTGGTTGGCGAACAGCCCTTCGCAGTCAGCGCCCGGACTGCCGATATAGGTCTGGGAATTGTGATCCGAGTCGACTGTCAGGATGCCTCGGTCGCGGGTCTGCAGGCCGATGGCAAGCAGAGAGCGCTTCTTGGGACCCTGGGCCAGGCGGGTGATGGTGTTCGTGCTGACCCGCGCCAGGACCGAGGCGGAGCCGCTCGCGCGGATGTCGATACCGTCGTTGCAGGCGCCGTCGTGGATGTAGTTGTTGTGGACGGCGACCTCCGCATACCCCTGATCCTGGTCCACCAGAATAGCCGCCCAGCCGTTAGGCAGCAGCGCGACATTGCTGGGGAACATCACCACGAAGCCCGTTGTGCAGGAGGTGTTGGTGGCGGTGATATTGTTGTCGTGGATGTCGACGTCTCTGACGTTCAGGCCGTAGACGCCGCCCCGGTAGGCCCCCTCGATCATCAGGTTGCTCACCTCGGCATGGTCAGCCAGGACCACGGCGTCGCCGGAGTTGGTCGCCGCGCTGGTGTTGGTGATGCGCGCCGCCAGGGCAGGGGACGCCGCCGGGTCAGAAACAGACGCGCCGCGACCACTGAGTTTCTGGTGGGATTTGAGGGCGATGCCGCCGTCCAGCGCCGGGGTGCTCATCGGCGATGGCAGGATGATGATCTCGTCCCCGGGCGCCGAGGCCTTCTCGACCGCGGCCAACGAATTGAACGGCAGCTTTTCGGAGCCGGTCCCGCCCGGTTGCCCGGCGGCGCTGACGAACCACGTCGTTGCATTGGCGAAGCCGGCGCTCATGAACAGCAGTGCGCCGGCGAGAATCGCGGCCTGGAAACCGCGACGCGTCCTGGTAGCCATCGTTTCAACCCTCTCTTTGTTATGTCGAAATCGCTTTCGACGCCGGCTTAAGTCGCCCCGAGCGCTTCGCCGGTTTTTATGCGCCTCAACCAGGCCGTGACCCAGTCCCGCTCCCGGGCGACATGATGCGTCCGCGAACCGTCGCCGCGACTAAAGCCCCGAAAAGCCCGCTTGTAAATATTTTCAAAGCCGATAAATACGTCGCCGTACCGCCGCAAAGGCGGAAGGGAGGGAACGATGAATAACAAGCTTTGGCTATCTGTCTCGGCGCTTGCGCTTCTGTGCGCGGGGACAGCCCACGCGCAATCAACGCCTCAATCGCAATCCACCAAAACGGCGGGCACCACCGTCGGCGAAGTCGTGGTGACCGCCGAGCGCAGGACGGTCAACCTGCAGAAAACCGCGGTCGCGGCGAGTGTCCTGTCGGGCAAGGATTTGGCCCAGAAGGGCATCACCACCGTCGACCAGCTTCAGACCGCGATGCCGTCCGTGACGATCGAGAATTTCGGACAGGGCAACGATTTCGAAATCCGCGGCATCGGCAAGGGCACCACGAACAGCGCGACCCCGGTCGGCGTGGTGACCTACCGGGACGGCGTGGCCACCTTCCCGGGCTACTATCAGGAAGAGCCCTATTACGACATCGCCAGCCTGGAAGTGCTTCGCGGTCCTCAAGGCACCTTCGCCGGCCAGAACGCCACGGGCGGCGCCCTCTACATCACCGAGGTCAATCCCTCTATTGGTGGCGGCTACCACGGCTATCTGCAGGGCCAGTACGGCAACTACAACGACACCAATCTCCAGGGCGCGGTCAATCTGCCGATCAGCGACACTCTGGCGGCGCGGGTGGCGTTCAATGACGAATACCGCGACAGCTTCTATCACGTCATCGGCCCGGGCGCGGGCCATCAGGGCCAACTGAAGGAGTCCAGCGCGCGCTTCAGCCTGCTCTGGCAGCCGACCGATTCCCTGAAGGTGCTCTTCAAGACTGACTATAACTACGTCGACCAGGGCGGCTTTCCGGCCGACCCCTTCACCGACAAAAACAACCCCTTCGACATCACCAGCAACACCAAGGCGATGGCGATTGACCAGTGGGTTCGCAACGATCTGACCGTCAACTACAAGTTCGCCAACGGCGTCACCTTGCGGTCCATCACCGGCTATCAGGACGGCATGTCGGCGTCGCGGGTCGATCTCGACGGCACAGCCGTCAATACACCCACCGGGAACCAGACGTTGCGGGATGGTGTGGGTGAGCAACTGTGGTCCCAGGAGCTGAACCTCATCTCGCCGGATGACGGGCCGCTCACCTGGGTCGGCGGCCTCTATTATTCGAACGACAACATGCCGTTCCCGGCGAAAACGGGCTTCACGATCGCAGAGGGCGGCCTGGGCGTCTTCAACCTCGTTGGAAACAATCCCAAACAGTCCAAGGCCGTTTTTGGTCAGGTCAGCTACCTGATTGTGCCCAGCCTCCAGCTCCAGGTTGGCCTCCGCTACTCCGACTCCAGCAACGCTCAAAACGTGGTGGCGTCGGTTCCCGCCGTACCCGGTCTCGCCTTCCCGCAGAACCAGACCGAGCACGATTCCAAGGTGACGGGCAAAGTGGCCCTGAACTGGACGATCGACCCCAACAACTTCCTCTACGCCTTCGTCGCCACGGGTCACAAAGGCGGCGGGCTGAATGTGCCGTCGAGCTTGACCTTGCCGCCCATCTTCAAGCCTGAGGACGTGACCGACTACGAATTGGGTTGGAAATCCACCAACTTCGACGGCCATCTGAAAACCCAGCTGGGCGCCTACTATAACCACTACGAGAACTTCCAGGTCTCCATCGGCGACCCCACCAATCCGGTTCAGTCGCTGGAGCTGAACATCAGCTCACCTTCCAAAATCTACGGCTTGGAAGGCCAGGCTCAAGCGGTGTTCGGCGCCCTATCCTTCGACCTGGGTATCTCGCTGCTCCATAGCGAACTGGGGACCTTCTACGCCACCGACCCCCGCAATCTGAGCCTCGTCCCCGTTCCCTGCAACGCGACCAGCGGCCCAGCGTCTGCGACCTGCCAAAATATCACCGGCAATCAGCAGGTCTTCGCACCGACGCTGACCTACAATATCGGCGCGCAATACGTGTTCCACCTGGACGAAGGATCGACCCTCACGCCGCGGATCAACTTTGGCTACATCGCCCCGCAATGGGTGACCTTGTTCGAAGATGCCGCGCTGGGCGACCGGCTCGGCGAGCGCAGCCTGCTCAGCGGCCAGGTCACCTACGAACGCGGCGACTGGCGTCTGACCGCCTACGGCACCAACCTGACCAATCAGGTCTATCTGACGACGGTCAACGCTGGCATGCGCTACGTCGGGGCGCCCAGACAGTATGGGCTTCGCCTGGCGAAGAACTTCTAGTGGCGTCGGGAGGCGGCGAGACCCTCGCCGCCTCCCGTTCGGCATGGCCAGCGCAGCAGGCCGCCAGCATCCAGAGCAGGTGATGATCTCCTCCGGCGCTCCCGTCCGCTTAAGCGGCCAGGGGGTCCGGCCGGCCGCCTGCGCCTGAAGACCTGCGGGATATCAAGAGTTCACATTCTCGGAGACCCACGCATGACCACGCAAGCTGTCGCGGAATCCCCAAGGGGTGTTGCGCCCGTCCCCGAGGCGACCGTTCGCAAGGTCGCCGTGATCTCGATGCTCGGGGCGAGTGTCGAGTGGTACGACTTCTTCCTTTACGCGGCCGCGGCCGCGGCGGTTTTCCCGAGGGTGTTCTTCTCCGGCAATCTTCCGCCCCTGGTCGGCGTCTTTGCATCCTTCGCGACCTTTGCCGTGGGGTTCATCGCCCGCCCGGTTGGCGGGGTCATCTTCGGCCACTACGGCGATAAGCTCGGCCGCAAGGGCACCCTGGTCACCGCCCTGATGCTGATGGGCGGCTCGACCACCCTGATCGGCCTTCTGCCGACCTATGCGATGGTCGGGGCCTGGGCGCCGACGATGCTGATCGTGCTGCGGTTTCTGCAAGGCGTCGCCATCGGCGGACAATGGGGCGGCGCCATGCTGCTGGCGACCGAGAACGCGCCAAAGCACCGGCGCGGACTCTATGGAAGTTTCGCCCAGGCCGGGGCGCCGCTGGGGGTCATCCTCGCCAATCTCGCCTTCCTGCTCATGAGTTCAAACCTGTCGGAGGCGAGGTTCATGAGTTGGGGATGGCGCGTGCCCTTCCTTGTCAGCCTCATCCTTGTCGGGGTGGCGCTCTACGTCCAGCTTCGCCTCGAGGAGACGTCTTCCTTTCGTCAGCTCCTGGAACTCAAGGCCGCCGCCGATGTCGGCGAGGGCGAGCCGAAGCGCCGACCCGCCGCCGGCCGGTCGCCGGTGCTCGCGGCCCTCGCCAGCCACCCTCGGCAGATTGTCCTGGCGGCGGGGGCATTCATCGCGATCCAGGTCACCTTCTACATTCTGGTCTCGTTCGTGATCGCCTACGGCACGGCGCGAGCGGGCTTGCACATCCCCCGCGACACCATGCTGAGCGCGGTCTTGATCGGGGCGGTGATGATGACACCGGTCATCTTCATCAGTGGCGGTCTGTCCGACATCTACGGGCGTCGAGGCCTGTTCATGCTGGGCGCCGCCCTCCTTGCCCTTTGGTCGTTCGCCGTCTTCCCGTTGATCGATACCGGTCAGTTTGTGTGGATCACCGTCGCCATCGGCCTCGCGCAGGTTTTCATCGGCATCATGTACGGACCGCAGGCGGCGTTCTTCGCTGAGCTGTTCACCACCGAGGTTCGGTATTCCGGGGCGTCGCTGGGCTACCAGATGGGCGCCATCCTGGGCGGCGCCTTTGCCCCCCTGGTGGCGACAGCCCTGCTCGCGAAGTTCGGCACCGGCCTGGCCATTTCGGCCTACATGGCCATCGCCTGCGTCATTTCAATAATATCGGTCTGGCTGTTGGCCGAGACGCACAAGCGCGACCTCGATCCCAAGGCTCAGTTGGAGTGAGGTTGCCGACCCTTGGGGAAGGCTGGCCAACGTCGCGTCGAGGACGAGTTCCGGGAGGATCGGATGCTGCTGAATGACCTGAAGGTGGTCGAATTCGCCACCTGGATCGCCGGGCCCGGCTGCGCGGCCATCTTCGCCGATTGGGGCGCGGATGTGATCAAGGTCGAACGGGCGACGGGTGATCCCATCCGCGGCTATTTCCCCGACACGGCGGAGAGCCCCGGCAATCCGGTCTTTTCGATGGAGAACCGCGGCAAGCGCGGCATCGTGCTGGACATCTCCACGCCACAGGGGCGCGAGGCCCTGCTGGCGGTGCTGAAGGACGCCGACATCTTCGTCACCAACCTGCGCCCGGGCGCCTTGAAACGGGCCAGGCTCGATTTCGACAGCATCCACGCCGAACTGCCGCGCCTGATCTACGCCAGCGTTTCAGGCTACGGGCTGGAGGGCGGCGAAGCGGATCTGCCGGCTTTCGACCTGACCGGCTTCTGGACCCGCACCGGCGTCGCGGCCTCGACCATACCGACCGACCAGGAGCCGTTTCCCTGCCGCCCTGGCTTCGGCGACCACGTCACAGCCTTGGCGACCGTTTCAGCGGTGCTGGCGGCGCTGCACGAGCGCGGCCGGACCGGTGTGGGCCGCCTTGTTGAAACCTCGTTGATCCGCGCCGGAGCCTACGCCATCGGCTGGGATTTCGGGGTCCAGCTCCGCTACGGCGAGGTGACCACCGCTCAGCCCCGCGACGAGCGCCCCGCCGCCGCGTCCGGCTTCTTCCGCAGCCGCGACGAACGCTGGTTCTGCATGGTGCCGCGCGGCCCCAGCTGCTTCCCCGCGATTATGAACGCCATCGGCCGCGCCGACCTGGGGAGCGATCCTCGCTACATCCCGCCCACCGACAACCTGGACGACGTCCGCGCCCTGCGGGCCATCCTCGACGCGGCCTTCGCCGAACTGACCCTGGCCGAGATCGGCGAGCGGTTGAACGCGGTCGATGTGATCTGGTCGCCGATGGCCACCCTGGCCGAATTCGCGGCCGATCCCCAGGCGCGGGCCGCCGGCTGCATCGTTGAAACGCCGGACGGTTGGGGCGGCAGTTTCGCCGCGCCGGCGACGCCCGCGCGCTTTCCGGGCGCGGTTTACGGCCCGGGTGGCGCGGCGCCCAAGCTGGGCCAGCACACGCGCGAGGTGCTGGAACAGGCGGGCCTCACCCCCGACCAGGTGGAAACCCTGATCACCGCCGGTGTCGCGGTCGCCGAAGGTGGCTGACGACGTCGGCGCCCTGACGCCTTGGGCTGATCAATTGCGTCGGCACAGGGCCTGTGATAATTTTTCTGAAAATATTTACAACGGGAGGCGTCAATGATGATCCGGAATCTCGCCTATATCTTTGCCAGCGGCGTCCTGCTCCACGCAGGGCTGGCCTTCGCGGCGGAGCCCCAACAGAACACGGCCGACCCCGATGCGGCGGCCTGCGCCGCGCTCACCGGAATGACGCTCAGCGATGGGTCGTCCGTCATCGCGGCGACCTCCCTTCCGGCGGGCCCGCTTCAGATTTCCGATCACATCACCATACCGAACCTCCCGGCTTTCTGCCGGGTGCAGGGGATCAGCAAGCCCAGCCCCGACTCCAACATCCACTTCGAGGTCTGGCTGCCCCGCCCGGCTAGCTGGAACCAGAGGTTCCTCTCCACCGGCGAGGGCGGCTTTGCCGGACAGATCCAATACGGTCGTTCAGGGTCGGACGGGGCGCTGGATGAGAACCTGCGGCGCGGCTTCGCCACCGCCTCGACGGACACTGGCCATGAGGCGGCTGACCTCAACTTTGCGATCGGCCATCCCGAGCGCGCGATCGACTATTTCAGCCGCGCCAAGCACGTGACCACGGTGGCGGCCAAGGCGATCATTGCCCGCTACTACGGACGCGCCCCGGTTCATTCCTACTTCAGCTCCTGCTCGAACGGCGGTCGCCAAGGTCTCCTCGAGGCACAGCTTTATCCGGATGATTTCGACGGACTGGTCATCGGGGCGCCGTGGGTCCTGCAATCGCGCTCGACCATTGCGCACCTGTGGATGCGCAACCTCCTCAACGCGCCCGGCGCGGCTATACCGCCTGAGAAGCTGCCCATGGTCCATGCGGCGGTGCTGAAGGCTTGCGATGCGAACGACGGCCTCGTGGACGGGGTGATCAACGACCCTCCCGCCTGCCGCTTCAATCCGAAGTCGTTGCAGTGCAAGGGCGGCGATGCGCCCGACTGCCTCACAGCCGCCCAGGTCGACAGCATGATCAAGATCTATGACGGTCCACGGGACCCGCGCGATGGGTCAAGCATTTTTGCCGGTTTCGCGATGGGCCGTGAAACCGCGACCTTCGGCCATCCGGACACCGTGGCCGGCCTGCCCGCGGGCTATATCACCAACTTCGTTCACCAGGATCCGAACTGGGACTGGCGCACCTTCGATATCGAAAAGGACATGGCCGCGACCCTGGCGGCCGGCCGGGTCGGCGACGCCGCCTCGACGGATTACGACGCCGCCAAACGGCGCGGGGTGAAGATCATCCAGTACCACGGCTGGAGCGATCCCGGAATCCAGCCCGGCAACAGCATCCGCTACTATCAGGCGGTGGCTAAGGCGAATGGCGGACTGGCCAAGACCGAGGGCTTTTATCGCCTCTTCATGGTCCCCGGCATGGGACACTGCGGAGGTGACGTCGGGGCCTCCAACTTTGGCGGCGTCGGACAACAGCTGCCGCCGGCCCGAGACGACGCCCACGATGTCGTCACGGCCCTGGAAGACTGGGTCGAACACGGCGTCGCCCCCAGCGAGTTCATCGCCACGAAATATGTCAGCCCGGACCCGGCGTCGACCACGGTGCAATTCCAGCGGCGTCTCTGCATGTACCCCGCCGTGGCGAAATACAAAGGTGCAGGCGATCCCAACGACGCGGCCAGCTTCGTCTGCGTGAACCAGGCCACCCCTCACTCGCCTTGAGGCCTGTCGCTCTTTGCCCGGTGCGCTGCGGCACGGCGCATTAATGCGTCAACGCCAGCGGGAGAATTAAACGGCCGCCCATCAGCGGCCTGACCACCCGCGGCGCCCTTGTGCCTGCGGGTGAAGCCGCATTAGGTCGTTGCAAGGCCAAGCTCTATATCGGCGATCGCCTGCCCGTTGTGCTTCAGACGAGTCTGGTGGACAGAAGGACGCTTCCGCAGGCGGCAGGATTGACGTGAGCATTACGCGCCGATGACCAAAAGGACCCGTGTTCGATCCAACTCCACGCAGGTGGCGCGCCTGGCCGGAGTCTCGATCGCCGCCGTGAGCCGCGCCTATGCGCCCGGGAGCAGCATTTCGCCCGAGCTTGCCGAGCGCGTCTACGCGGCGGCCCGCGAGCTGAACTATGTCCCCAACAACCTCGCCCGAAGCCTGATCACCCGGCAGACCAACATCGTCGCCCTGATGCTGCCGACCTCCTCCAATCCGGCCTTCGCCACCATGCTGGACGAGATCAGCCTGCGCCTTGAGGATCAGGGTAAGCAGGTGCTGCTCTTCACGCCCCGCGATGTGGCGGATTTCGACCGCACCCTTCAACAGATGCTCCAGTACCAGGTCGACGCCATCGTGATCGCCGCCGCTTCGATCTCCAGCCGCATGGCGACACTGTGCGTCGACCGCAATGTGCCGGTCGTCACCCTTGGACGGTACCTGCCGGGCATCCCCGTTCACAGCGTGGGCAGCGACGAGCACGACGCGGGAACCCAGGCCGCCGAGCTTGTTTTGAAGGGCGGTGGAAAGCGCTTTGGCATCGTTGACGGCTCCCCGGACCTCACCACCATCATCGAGCGAAAGGCGTCTGTTCTGGCGCGTTTGGAGAGCGCCGTCGGTCCCGGCGCGATCACAATCGCGGACGGTGAGATGACCTATGCCGGCGGCTATCGCGCCGCCCTGGCCCTTATGGAGGGGCCCGACCGCCCCGACACCCTGGTCTCCCTCACCGACATCATGGCCTTGGGCGCCATGGATGCGATCAGATACGAACTCGGCCTCAAGGTGCCCGAGGATGTCGCCATCCTCGGCTTCGATGACATCGCCGAAGCGAGCCACATGAGTTACCAGCTCACCACGGTTCGCACGCCGCTCAAGGAATACGCCGAGTATATGATCGAGCTGATCTCGACGAAGTCGGAACCGGCGGAGCCCAGGGTCATCAAAATCCCCGCCCAACTCATCGTTCGCGCCTCAACACGCAGCCTCTAGTCGTCCCGCGTCAGAGGATCATCGCGCCGCGTTGCGTTGCTCGGACGCCGGTGATATTTCGCCTGTAAGTATTTACAGGGGGTGGAGCGTGGCTTTTCAGCGGCCTGACGTCAGGGCCTTTCTCGACATCCTCAATGCGTCCCCCATGGGCCGCCTTGGCGAGTTTAGCGTTGCCGAGACCCGCGCCCTGTTTGATCAAGCGCGGGCCGCCGGGCCGGCCAGCGACCACGGGTTGGCGATCGTCCGCGATCTCGCCTTTCCGGGCGCCGGCGGCGATGTCCGGCTCCGCTTCTACGACGTCCGCGCCGAGCGTTCGCCAGGACCCCTGGTGCTCTATTTCCATGGCGGCGGGTTCGTCCTGGGGGATCTGGAGTCCCACCACCCCCTCTGTATCGAGATGGCGCGGTCCCTCGATCTGCCGATCGTATCGGTCGATTATCGGTTGGCGCCGGAACACCCCTGGCCGGCGGCGCCGGAGGATGCGGAAGCCGCCGCGCGCTGGTGCGCCGAGGCCTCGGGCCAAACCCTTGGACGAGCCGTGACGGGACTGGTGCTGGCCGGTGACAGCGCGGGCGGGAACCTGGCGGCGGTAACGGCAAGGGCGTTGCGAGACAGGCCGGCGGCGGCGCCGGTTATGGCGCAAGCCCTGATCTATCCGACCACCGGAGGCGATCGACGCACGCCTTCGATGGCAGAGTTCAGCGACGGCTACTTCCTCAATCAGAAGGCCATCGACTGGTTCAACGGCGCCTACGACGCGGCGGCGGGCGACCCATGTTACGACCTGTTCGCGTCCGACCTGGCGGGCATGCCGCCGACCCTTCTGGTGACGGCGGGCCTTGATCCCCTTCGCGACGAGGGACGCGCCTACGCCGCCGCCTTGGTGCAGGCCGGAGTGAACGTCGTCTACCAGGAGGCCAGGGGCAACATTCATGGGTGCTTTGGCATGGCGGCCGCCATCCCGTCATCCGCCGCTGACGTCGCCGGCGCGCTGGCCGCGCTTCGCCTGCTCGCGGACGGCAAGCTGAACACATCGAGCCACGAGCTATGAAGACCAGGATCACGGAACTGTTCGGGATCAAACACCCGATCATCCAGGGCGGCATGCATTTCGTCGGCCTCGCCGAGCTGGCCGCCGCTGTATCCAACGCCGGCGGCCTGGGCTTGATCACCGCCCTGACCCAGCCGTCGCCGGAGCATCTCGCCGCCGAGATCGAGAAGGCGCGAGGCCTCACGGACAAGCCCTTCGGGGTCAATCTCACCTTTTTACCTTCGGTGAGGTCGCCCGACTATCCCGGCTATGTCGCCGCCATCATCGCTGGCGGCGTGAAGATCGTGGAGACCGCGGGCAACAATCCCGTGCAATGGCTCCCTGGCCTCAAGGCGGCCGGCGTCAAGGTCATCCACAAATGCACCTCGGTCCGGCATGCGCTGAAGGCCGAGGCGATCGGCGTGGACGCGCTCAGCATCGACGGCTTCGAGTGCGGCGGCCATCCGGGCGAAGACGACGTCCCCAACATGATCCTGCTCCCCCGCGCCGCCGACGAACTCAAGATCCCCTTCGTCGCGTCCGGTGGAATGGCGGACGGGCGCTCCCTGGTCGCGGCCTTGGCCATGGGCGCCGAGGGCGTCAATATGGGGACGCGCTTCATCGCCACCCAGGAGGCGCCGGTTCACCCCAAGGTCAAAGCCGCCATTGTCGCGGCCAGTGAACTCGACACTCGCCTGGTGATGCGCCCGCTACGCAATACCGAGCGGGTGCTGACCAACGCCGGCGTGGAGCGCCTGCTCGAAAAGGAGAGGGCGCTGGGCCCGGGCGTCACCTTCCAGGACATCGCTCCGGAAGTCAGCGGCGTCTATCCCCGGGTTATGCGGGACGGTGAGCTGGACGCGGGGGCGTGGAGCTGCGGCATGGTCGCCGGGCTCATTCACGACATCCCCACGGTCCAGGTGCTCATCGATCGGATCATGGCCGAGGCCGAGGTGATCATTCGTCAGCGGCTATATGCCCTTCTCGATTAGGGCATCGCCCCGAAGAGTCCTTGTTTAACCTACGTCGGCTGCCTGCTCCCGCGCGGAGTCGAGTCCGGGCCTGCCCCGACAGCGACAAAAATAGAACATCGCGGCGCTGGGCGTTTTTCGGAAACGGTAGGACGATCCGGAAATTCTCGCAAAATCAATGGAAACCAAGAATCGGACGCCAAAACGCCAATCCCGCGCAAGAGCGGCGAACTATCCAATCTTTTCAAAGATTAAGTTTGGAGGCCTGGCCGAGAATCGAACTCGGGTACACGGATTTGCAGTCGGTGGGGTGGTTAGGGAATTCAAGGGGTTATCCGCGCGCGTCGCTGTGGCGTCGTTGTCAGGTTCCGGAGAGGATCAGGCGTTCACCATCGGCGGCCATCTCCTGGTCGCCGGCTTCGTCGGTCCAGAGGTGGCCGTAAAGGTCCATGGTCATGGCCAGGGTGGCGTGGCCCAGCTTCTCCTGAAGCTTCTTCGGGGTGACGCCGTTCTTGATCTGGATCGAGGCGTAGACGTGCCGCAGCATGTGCGGGGCGAAGTCCACCTTCAGCACCTTCCGCCCGCGCTGGCCCGGTTCGGTGTCGGCCAAGCCGGCCCGCAACATGAGCGGATTCCAGCACTGGCGGCGGAAGTCGGAGTAGGACCACAGCGGCCCAAAGCGACCGCCGGCCGGCCCCGGAAACAGGCGCGGCGGGATGTTGTGGCCCTGGCCGCCCGACAGGTGAACGATGCCGCGGGCGGCGCGCCAGGCGCGCACGGCCTTGGCGGTGGCGGGGCCGAGCGGGACGTCGCGCAGGCCGTCCTCGCTCTTTACGTCGCCCAGGGTGGTGTGCCGCGAGCAGAGCTTCTCGACGACGTGGAGAATGCCGCCGGCGTTGGAATTCGCGCCGATCGCGCGTTTCAGTTCGGCCGCCTCGTCCGCCGCGCCGAGCAGCTCGGAAATGCGGAAGCCGCCGAACATCAGCAGATGCACGAGGGCGGTGTCCCGTTCGGGATGGGGGCCTTCGCTGGCGGCTTGGACCAGCGCGGTCAGCTGCGGCATCGGCGCCACCTCGACCTTCTGGTCGGCGCGCCGGCGACGCTTCTGGACGATCTTGGCCGCCTTGACCGGGTCGCCCTTAAGCCAGCCGTTGCGGGCGCCGTGGGCGCACCAGGCCGAGAGGCTGCGGCGCACCCGCCGCGCGGTCTCGACCGACCCGGTGCGGGCGATGACCCGATCCAGGAAGGCCTGTATCCGCGGCGTGTCCAGGTCGCTCAGGACCGTCGTCGGCAGGGCGGAGAATCCATCCTCTTCGGTGGTGGCGTCGATCGCCAGATGACAGCGCAGATGGGTGTCGTAGCCATCGGCCGTTCGCCGGTCGCGCTCGCCGGCGGCGACGATGGCGTCGAACCAGCGGTTATGGCTCTTGGCGAGGGCGAGCACCGTCATGTCGGCCGAGCCCGATGCGCCGACGCCATCGTGCTTCTTCACCCAGGCGTCCGCCTCGCGCTTGGTGGGATGGTTCCTGGACTTCCGCTTGCCCGACAGCGTCTTGACCGTCGCCTGCCACGCCAGCTTGCCGGAGGAGTGGACGATCTTGCGGACGTTGGCCATGGGCGCTCCGGATCAGGCAGTCTTCTTTGCCATGAGCGCCGCTATCTGGCGATAGACTTCCATGAGGAACGGCGCGGGCGGCCGATCGCTGATCGGACCGTTTCCGATGCTCGGACCCCATAGCGCGGCTACACCGCGCTGCGCGGTTTTGAGGTAGCTAGCGACCGCTATATCAGCCATAGCGCTGCGCTTCCTTCGCCTGCGGCAGTGTCTCGGGCGCGTGCATCCAGGCGTCCAGCTCCGACCGGAAGGCATAGACGCCGAGCCCCAGGCGCTTGCGGATCGGGACATCCCAGCCCTCCTCGCGCGCCTGATAGACCCAGCGGACCTTCTTGCCGAGATAGGTCGCGATGGCGTCCGCGCCGTCAAGGCGATCGTTGGCGAGGTCAGTCATGGCGGGCTCAGACCCGCTGCGAGGGCGAGCGCGTCGCAGAGACGGTTGCGAAGCGTGCGCTGATCCTCGGCGTCCAGATAAACAACCTCAACGCCGAGGATTCCCCCAAACGGCTCGGGGAATACGGCGCCTGCCAGCGCCGGCGCGTTCGCTGCGTTCAGCGCCCGCAGTCGCGCGACATCGGCCGGGTGGACCAGATACCAATCGACGTCTTCATGGATGACCGGAATGGCGCGGTCGGGGAGGAAGACGAAGGAGACGCCAAACCGCATCCGGCGAGGCGCGGGCGGGAGCCGCCTGACCATGTCGATGAAGGCTTGGGCGTCCAAGGTGTTTGCGGCCATCATCCGGCCTCGCTGTCGTCGCCCAGGCGACCCAGATGATAGCGTTGTGCGGCCGCCAGCTGCTGCGAGATTCGATCTGGGGTGTAGTCGCCAGCGCGGACGAGAATGGCCAGGCGACCCTTACCGTCCGTTCGTGTGGCTGCCGGTCCATCTGACGCGTCGAGCGAGGCTGCATTCACCCACATCTCGCCGGCTTCGATCTCGGCCGGGGACGCGCCCACGCATTGGGCATGGATGTCGCCGCAATCGACATCGGACACCACGGGCTGGCCATCCAGGAGCGGCTTACCGCAGCTCTCGCAGTATTCGTGATAGTCGCCGGCCAGGGCGTCCCGCAGGGCTGTGGACTGGGGAAGGATGGTCGACACAAGAATTCGCGCCTCCTCGTCTGTGTCCCCTTTCCGCGCGGCCGCCTCGGCCATCATGACGGCCGTCGAGAGGGTCGCGGCGGCGTTGGCGCGCCAGAAATGGACCTCCTCCCGCAGCTGGGCCAGTTCGTCTATCAGCGCGGTCCAGTATCTCCGCGCGGCGGCGTGGAAGATGAAGGCGGAGACGTCCTCGAGGGCGCGCAGCTCGTCGATCGGCGGCAGGATGGGTGGGGTCTGCGCGCCCATCACGCCCACCCGATGTAGCGGCAGGCCGACAGGTGATCGACCACGGGGCCAAGGCGGCTCCCCAGGTCATCCGGCGGCGTCCAGTTGAAGAGACCCTGGCGACCGGCTGCTGGCACGGGCCTAAGGAGTGGGCGCAGGTTGTCGACGCGCAACGCAAAACGCTCCTCGGCAAAATTGCCCGCCGCCCTGTCGGCTTGGGTAAGCGAAGAGGACAGGCGTTTTGCACCGACGCATGCGGTGAGTTCGCCGATGGCGAGCACCATGCCGACGGGCACCAGCCGCCGCCAGTTCTTGCCAAGGGCCGCCGCGCAGAGCGCTTCCGGCGCGCCGACAACGTCGAGGGTGAGGCCGGCATGGATGGCGATGGGGCCGCGATAAGGTGTCGCCCAATCACGAACGTCGTGGCGCTTGACGCCGGCGGCGAATAGCGAGGCCCAGGGCTGCCAAAGGGTCAGCGCCTTGAAGGTGGTGGTCTGTGCAAAGAGGTCGGTCATGGGTGATCCGAAATGATCTGATGGGGAAGGGCCGCCGGTGAGCGAGGCCGAAGGCCACGAGCCCACCGGCGGCCCTTGGGCTCAGGCGGCAAGTTCGGCGTCGATGACTTCCAGCAGCAGGTCGAACGACCGGGCGTAGCTGGTGCGGCGAGCCACCTCCGCCGCCGCCTCCGCCACCGCCACCTCCGCCGCCGCCACCGCCTCCGCCGCCGCCGCCACCGCCTCCGCCACCGCCACCACCGCCACCGCCACCGCCTCCGCCGCCTCCGCCTCCGCCGCCACCGCCACCGCCACCGCCACCGCCGCCGCCTCCGCCGCCACCGCCGCCGCCTCCGCGCGCCGCCGGCGCGCGGCGTAGTAGTTGCTCCAGGCCTGATCTCTCAGAACACGCGCCTGGTCGCGGATCGGAACGTAGGCCTTCCAGTGTGTCGAGGGGTCGAGCAGCAGGGTCAGCAACTGGTCGGAAAGGCCCTTCAGTTCGGGCCAAAAATCGGGCGTATGATCGCCCAGCTTGGCCTGAGCTTCGTCAATCGCGCCGGTGAATACCCGGGTGATGAAGGTGCGCCGCACACGCTCCCAGGCGGCGGCGTCGAACACCGACCAGCGATGCAGCCGCTGTGCATAAGCCTCGCCATAGTGAAAGATGCGCTCCTCGGGAACGCCGTCGAACAGGCGCACGGTGAGACGCGCCAGCCATTCCGGCATCAGCCGCGCGGGGCAGTCGGACGGGCTGTCGATCGACGGATGGATCGAGCCCAGCAAGCAGGCGATCTCGACGCCAACGCCGTCGTCGCCGCCCCGGCGCCCGTGCCACTGACCCTGGGTCAGGCGGCGTTCGCGCACGTGGGTCATGATGTTCTCGGCCGCCACGTCGTTGGTGATGGCGTCTAGCGTCAAGGCTTCAGGCATCTTCAGTCTCCGGTTCTCTGGCCCCCAACGGGCCGGAATGGGTGAATTGGTCGCAGCGCGCGGGTAGGCGCTCGGCGAGGCAGGCCTCCGCCTGGTCTGCGAAGTAGCGGCTCCGGCCGGGGTTGCCCGGCCGGCCATGGCGGGGCAGCAGAGCTTCTGCTTGCACCGTCCATCGGCGGGCGCTGTTGAGTTCGGTCTGCGCCCAGGCGAGGTGTTCGTAGCGGGTGCTCATGCGGCCTCCGCGATGGTGATCACGGCCGGCCGGGGCTTGCGGCGGCGGCGCGGGACGGCATCGGCGAAGATCTCTTTGCACTCGGCCTTGATCATCTCGCCGGCGACGGCGTTGCCGATCTGCTTGACCTGCTCGGTCTTTGTGCCGGCGAAGATGTAGGGCCGCTCCCGCGTGCCCAGACCCATGGCCGCCGCCAGTTCGTGCGGCTCCAGCATGCGAAACAGGATGTCGTAGCGGACGCCGTCGACCAGGATGCCCTGGACGAGATCGACGTGGCCGGTGGCGGCGATCACCGGCGTGGGATTGTCGAGGTCGTGGGTGCGCGGCGCCTGTCCTGGCCGCTCGCCATGCTGGGCGGTGATGAAGGCCAGCTCGCCGCGGTTGGCGCCGGTGATGGTCGGCAGGGGTTGGCCGACATCCTGGACGCGGTCGGAGGCGTCGTGGTGCGTCACCGGCATGACGATGGCGAACTCGCCGCCCTTGGCCGTGGTCATGGTCGGGAGCGGTTCGGCGACGTCCCGCGCCTGGTTGGCGCCCTGGCTGTGCGTCACCGGCACCACCATGCCGAAGCGTCCCTTGGTGGTGATCGGCGGCAGGGGCTGTTCGGTCGTGTAGACGGGCGGCGCCGCGCCAGACTGTTCCTGCCAGCCGTTGCTATAGTAGGGCGTGATCAGGGCGTGGGCGCCGCCCGTGGGAATGGTCGGCAACGGCTCGCCGATCTCACGCGGCGCGCCGCCGGACGCCTGGGAGAGGATGAAAGGCTCGACAATCCCGAACGCGCCGCCCCCCGCGTGGATCGCGCCCAGCGGATCGTCGATGCTGAAGGTCCGCCGCTGATCAGCCGTACGGTCGCCCGGGGAATTGCCGTGGGCAAGGTTGGCGATGAACGGCTCGATCAGCATCGGGCGGGCGCAGCCTGGGTGATCGCCCGCGCCCGCACCGCCGGTCATGATGGTGGGCAGGGGCTCCTCGACCGATCGGGCCGCCCCGCTGCTGTGCTGCGACAGGATGATCGGCTCGGCCACGGCGATCCCGCCATCCGTGGTGATGGTCATCAAAGGATCCTGCGCGCCACGGGCGCCGGGGGATTTGCGGCCATGCATGTTGGTGCGGACGATCACCGCCTCGGCCGTCGCCAGATGCCCCGCGTGGGCCGTCTGGGTGGGCAGGGGTTCGTCAGCGCCGGAGGCGGTAGACCGACCCTTCATGTTGACGATCACCGGCTCGGCGAGGCCGATGTGGAAGCCTTGGGCGGCGATGGTTGGGATCGGCACATCCAGGCCCTGGCTGGCCATGTGGTTGCGCAGGATGACCAGGAAGGGGCGCGGCCAGCCGTGCTTGATCGCGCCCGCCCAGATGCGCGCCAAGGTCTTGGGGGCGAGGTCCTTCTTGCGGTTGAAGATGGACCGGCCCCGGATGTTCCAGTCGATGATCTCCCGCGCCGGCCGCCAGGGCTGCAGCGACGGGACAAGCGCCACGCCATCGGCCGGGCGTTTGGCGTGGGTCAGCGGCGCCCAGCCGACCTGGCGGCGGTAGCTGTAGCCCTTCATGATGAAGCGGGAGCGGGTGGTGGCGTCGCCGTAGTTGGCGGCGTTGAGCTTGCGCCAGTCGAGGTCCTCGAAGCCGATCCGGCGCACCGTGTCGATCCAGGCGTTGAAGTACTCGCCCTCGCGGTCCTTGATCGGCTTCATGGTCACCGGATCGACCGGCCCCCATTTGATGAATTCCCAGACGTTCTCGATGATGATCCGCTTGACCCTAAGCTCGGTCAGCCAGGTGATGATGTGCCAGGGATCGCTGCGCTGTTGGTCGCTGGTGGGCTTGCCGCCGCGCGCCACCGAATGGTGGGTGCAGGTGGGCGAGGCCATCAGCAGGTCAAGGTAGCCCTCGGGCACGAGGATGTGCGGCCGGACGGTGGAGATGTCCTGGACGTAGTGGCGCGCCTTGGGGTGGTTCAGGCTGTGGGTGGCGATCGCCGTGGGCCAGTGATTGACCGCGACCAGCTCCATCTCCAGGCCCAGCTCATCGCAGGCGCGCTGGCAGCCGGTGGAGGAGCCGCCGGCGCCGCAGAGCAGGTCGGCGACAAGGACTTTGCGGCGCGGGCGGATCATGGGTGCGCCGCGAAGTGGTGGGCAAAGGCGGCCGTCAACAGCGTGATGGTCGGAAGGAGAAAGGATAGGCGGTAGGCAGACCAATAGTCAGAGATCGACCAGCGCTCTTTGTTGTACCCGCGGCCCTTGAAACAGCTGATCAGGCACATGATCCCGATCGCCAAAGGGACGGTCAGTCGCAGCGGGGTGACCGGCCATGCAAACCAGTTCCAAATCACCGTCAGCACGTAGCCATCCAAGACCGTCCGAACAGGAGCGATGATCAAGCCAGCGAGGATGACCCACCCGTTTGGGGGCGGCTCACGCGAGGCTGTCGAGGCGTCGGTCATGGGTTCAATCCTTGAAAGGGTAGGCGCGGATGCGGGCGACGAGGGCCTCGACGGCGTCCAGGCTGCGCCCGGAAACTTCGGCGGCGCGCTTCATGTCGAGGCGGGTAATCCAGTGCTGGAACAAGGCGTCGAGGATGCCGAGCTCCGGCGCGTCCAGGCCGAAGACGTTCTTGCCCCTGGCCGGTTCGCCGGGGGCGGCGGGCAAGGCCTCGACCTCATGGCCTTCGCCGCCTTCTTCAGCCTCCATCTCCTCGCGCACCTCCCGCAACTGCTGCGAGAAGGCGTCGCCGGTCAGGCCCGGGATGGCCTTCACCGGGGCGTTGAGCCACGCTGTGGCGTAGGGGCCAGAGCCGGCGACCTTGGCGCTCCAGGCGCCGTGGAATTCCGCGAGGTTGATGGGGTGCGGCAGGTCACCGTCCTCGCGGGCCTGCTTCAGCCAGCCCTCGCCGACGTCGGTGAGGTAGACTGCCCAGTCGGCGCCGCTCGGCTGCATCAGGCCGAGCAGCTTGAGGTTTCGGATCAGCGCCGACGCGGCGGCGCTGGAGGGCATGCCGTCGACCTTGGCGGCCCAGACACCGCCGCGCGCCGAGAAGCCTTTCTCCGCCAACTTGTGGCAGACCTCGGCCATGACCAGCATCTGGGGGTTGGAGAGGATCGGGATGTCGATGCGCGGCAGGTTGGGTGTGTCGCCGTGGGCGCCGACCGGCTCAGCCTGAGGCGATTGGGCGGTCGGCGTTTCGGGGGCAGCGACGCCGCGAACCGGGTTCGCGGGCGTCAGCGGTGTCTCGGTCGCCGCCGTGTTGAGCCAGTCGGTGAGGTATCGCCCGTCCCTGGCCAGGGCGCCGGCGGTGAGCGGTCCGGCGACGGCGTCGCGGAGGCGGTAGAGACAGTCGGCGCGTTCATCGACAAAGCCGATCTGGACGAACCAGACGGTCAGGTCCTGGTTGGCCCGCAGGCTGACGGACAGGGCGCCGTCGCGGCCCGACCGGGTGTCGATCATCTGGCGTTCGCGCAGGGTGGACAGGGCGCCGCCTTCACCCGGCTTTACGGCGATGAAGCCATTGACGTCGCCGGTGCGGTACTGGGCCGCGTCGGCAATCTCGGCCACCAGCACGGCCAGCTTGGGCGACAGGTCCAGCGCGGGCTTGGGCCTGCTCTCGGTGACATTGTCGCGCACCTCGCGATAGTTCTTTTCGCCGCTCTCCAAGGCGGCGAGGTCTTCCGGGGAAGCGCGGTTGAGCACCTTCAGCCGATCCTGGACCGTCTTGGCAAGCCGCCCGCTCTGGCGGGCGCATTCGGCGGCGGTCCAATGCTTGGCGTCACACAGCCGCTTGAAGGCGCGGGCCTCATCCAGTTCGCTCATCGGCGCGCCGGAGTTTTCCAGCAGGCCGATCAGGATCACCTCCTCCGCGTCGGCCGGGGCTTCCTCGACGGCCGGCATGGGCATGTCCGGGTCATAGCGGCCATCCTCGATCAATCTGCCGACAGCAAGCCAGCGGCGCTGGCCGGCGAGGATGAAGCGATGGCCGCCCACGCTGGGAGGTGTGACGATCAACGCATCCTTGACTCGGCCGACGGCGTCTATCGCGCCCATCAGCACCAGCAGCTCCTCCTCGTCGATGGCGTGGCGGGGATTGTCCGGATGGGGCGTCAGGTAGGCGTGCAGGACCTCGATCTCGCGGCCCTGGCGCTCACCGGCAGCCCCGTCCAGGCTGAGACGCCCCGCGCCGACGTCCATGGCCCGCAGCGCCAGATCCGCGCGGTCGGTAACCGTCAGGCCGTCGGCGCTGATAAGGCCCTCGTCCCGCAGCCGGCTGATGGTCTTGCTGAAGTTGGACTTGTCGCGCCCCAGTTCCTTGGCCAGGGCGGCTGGCGTGGCGGGGAGGTCGTCTTCCTTCAGGCGGCGCAGCAGGGGCTCGTTCTCGACGGCCAGGGGCGACAGGGGCGAGGCGTTCATGCGGGGGCTTTCTCAGGCGAAAGGGCGGCTTTGGCCGCGCGCAGGGCGCGGATGGCGGATTGGGCTTGGCGCACCAGGTGCGGCGGCGCGGGCGTGAGGCCGGCGGGCACGTCGAAGACGACGAAGCCGTTGGCGGCGACGAAGATCAGGGCGTCGAGCTGGCCAGCGGTAAGCTCGATTGTGGCGGCGACCGGCGGCTTCATGACTTGGGAAACCAGCCCACCCGCTGCAGATCGCGCAGGGCCGTGTTGGCGTCTGACGCGGTGATCCCGTCCCAGATCACAGCGAAGATCACGCCGGGGCCGATGGCGCTGTCGATGGCGCGGACCTCGACCTCATCGCGGGCGGCGCGGCAGGTGATGGCGTCTGGCGCGGCCCCAAGCCGGTCGCAGATCACCCGCATGGTTTCCTCGGGCGCCGGGCCGAACAGGCTGATGGTGTGGGCGCCCGGCCGGGCATAGCCGGTGAAGCGAATGGTGACGGTGGGTCCCTGGCGAAAGCTGGCGCACATGTGCGAACCGGGTTCGCTGTTGGGATCGGTCATGATCTGGCCGGCGAAGAAGGCGCCTTCGGCCCGGGCGCGGCGGGCGGAGGGCTGCACGGTCAGGCCTCCGCCAGCTGGGCGCGGAGCGTCGCCGTGTCGGGCAGGCGGATCGCCCCGCGCCGGACCACGATGTCCGTATGCCGGTAGCAGGCCATCCGCCGGGCCTTCAGCAACCGTTCGGCCACGTCGCTGCGGACGGCATAGAGCGGGTCGCGGCCGATGGCGTCGTTCAGCAGGCCGGCCTCGTCCGCCGTCAGGCGGAACCGATGGACGCCCGCGCGGCCAGCGATGACGATCCGCTGGCGGGCGCCGTCGACCACGATGAGCGGGACGAAGCGGATGCTGTCCGCGCCGCCTTCACCGGCGCGTTCCATCGCCAACAGCGCGGCGGTGACCACCTGGTTGCGGCGGTCGGCTTCGACGGAGGAGGGGGCGGCCCAGCTCATCACAGCACCGCCGGATCGCGGCCGGCGTCGGGGTCGGCGATCAGGGGGCGGCGCAGGGCATAGTCGAGCGCGCCTTGCAGCCGGCCGACGGCGGCGTTCCCCGCGGACCCGTCCAGGAAGGCGTATCCAAGCAGGGCCAGGACGTTGCCGTCCTCGTCCAGGGCCTGGACCTCGACGACCGGACCGCACCGACGCCGCCCGCCGCGATCGGCCAGCGAACAGGCCTTGAGGCTGATGGTGTGATCCTCGCGCAGGTCGTGGATGCGCTCGGCGAGGCCGTCGGCGGAGAGGAAGGTCTCGTCCACCGCCAGCAGGGCGCGGGAAAAGGCATAGGGACGGCGTTGCATGATTAGCGGCTCCTGCGAGGGTCGAGGTGTTGCTTGAGGTGTTCGGAGGCCTCGCCCATCAGGTCGGTGAAGTCGCCGATGTGGAGGTGGTGAAGCTCGACGGCCGTGACCTGCGAGCCGGAGTTGAAGGTCAGGCGGACATGGGCGTAGCCGAAGGGCGGCGTGACGACCTCGGCCTGGATGACGACGCCATCGCCGTCCATGTCGGCGCTCCAGTGGATCGTCTCCGCCGACGCGGGAGGGCTTGGCGGCGCCTCGGATCGCTTGGACTTGCCCATGGTCAGAGGCTCCGAAGGATGAGGAGGAAGACGAGGACGGCGGCCGATCCGGCCCCGGCGAGCACCCAGTCGATGGTCGGCGCGGCGCGCCGGCGGCGCTGCCAGCGCAGGGTCTGCGGCGCGGGGGCGCTGGCCGGCGCATTGGGGCGGGCGACGAAGCGGCCGCGAACGGGGTCCCAGACCAGATGGTCGCCGTTCATGGCAGGCGCTCCAGCGTCCAGGCCGGGGCCGCGCCACCGCCGCCGGTGACGGGCAGGCGGTGCAGGATGTCGATGGCGATCTGGGTGCGCCGGGGCCAGTTGGCCTCACCGCCGAGGTCGCCTGCGTTGTCGGCGAAGAAGTCGCCGAGGGTGGTCTCGCTTACGTCGCCCTCCACCGTGAGGCGGCAGCGCAGACTGCGGAAATCGGTCTTCATGAAGGTCCCTCTGTTGTGGCCCCGCGCCGGCGTCGGTGTCGGCGGATGGCCTCACGGGGGATGGGCCAACCGCCAGCGACCGGCGCGGGGTTGGTGGTAGGGAAGAACCAGTTTGCAAAAACTGTCAATCTGCGATTTGCAGAAAAAGCTAATTCACAATTTGCAAAAAGAGCGAATCATTTGTGGCGCCCCGGCCGCTCGTGTTTGTGGCTATTGATCCCAAAGGGGAAATTGGACGGCAGCGTTGCAAGTCGGCGGCGCCGTCCCTGAGAATCGACTATGTGTCCGGCAGGTGTAAGCTCACCCGCGCAACTGGGGGCTGAACATGCGACGCTTGATGCTCGGACTGATGATCGCCGCGCTGGCGACCTCGGCAATGGCCGACCCCAGCCCGATAGACGTTGCGGCGCAGTTTCAAATCGGGGTCGCCACGCCTGAAGATGTGATCGCGAAGCTTGGGCCGCCCATGACTGTCCTGAAGAACTCCGACGGCACGGAGATGCTGACCTATGTTAGGAGCGCCAGCCACGTAAAGGCGGCCAGCTTCATTCCGCTGGTGGGATTGTTCGCCGGTGGCGCCGTCAGCCACTCGTCGTCTTTGGTCTTCATGTTTGACACGAAGGGGCTGCTCAAGAGCACCAGCTCAAGCAGCTCCAATCTGGACTGTTCGGCGCTGCTGGTGGGCGCGAACTGCCACACCAACTGATCAGCGACGCGAGGGCGGATCCATGCCGACCGACGGGACAAAGATTGCGGAAGCCAGGATCGGCGGGTCGCTGGGATTGTGGCTCGCCGCAGGCGTACTGCTGGCGATCGCGATCTTCGCAGCGCTAGCGTCGGCGGATGGCGCGTCTCCAAGCGCGGGCGCGGTCGCGGGGCTGGCTGGAACGGCCGGCGTGGCTTGCCTGTTGATCGCCTTCCTGCGCGGTTTGTTCGCTGCCATCGAGTTGCGCTTGATGGATATCGAACGCGGGGTGAAGACCCGCGCCACCGACTTGGCGGATGGGCGTTAAAACGCCAGCTTAGCCGCGCCCGAAGGACGCGCCGACTACGGCGTCCAGGGCCTCAACGTCGCGAAGCGGGAGCTTTAGCGCCTGCTGATCTTTCGGATTGAGCTGGGTCAGGAACAGGGTGTTGTCGTCCTGACGATCATAGAACTTCACCAGGGCGTCGCCGTTGTTCATGCGTATGACAGTGAGTTGGCCCTTGATCGGTCGCTGGTTGCGGTTTGCGTATCCAATCTCGCCGTCGTTCAGGCGCGGCGAGACGCTGTCGCCAAAACAAATGAAGGCATAGGCGTAGCGCGAGCCGATTTGCGCTGGATGGATCGGCACGACGCCCACCCGCTGATCATCGTTGATACGCAGCGTCGCCCCAGCGGCGTTCGCATAGCCGAATAGGGGGACCGCGTCGCCGGTTCCGGTCAGGTCGGGCGCCGCCGGTTCGTCCACCGGCGCGGCGACGAGTTCGCGCAGGGCGTCCATCTCGTCCGCCGCAATCTTTTGCGGGCCTGACGCCCTGCGACTGATGTCGTAGTTCTTGTAGGTCCTGCCGAGCCGCCTGCTCAGATAGTCGGCGATCTGCTGCTGTGTCCGCCCGGTCTGCTCGACCAGCTGGGCAAATTCGGCGTTTACGCCGGATGAGGCGACTTTGACGGATGCGCGGGCCATGCGCCGTTGTTTTGCAGGAAATGCAAAACTTGGCGATTGACGCGTTTTGCAAATCACTTCAGCCGTCGTTTGCATCAATTGCAAATGGCAGAGCTGGTCCGTGAGCGCAACTCAAAAGATGGACGCCTTCGGCATGAAGGCCCTGGAGGAGGCGACAGGGAAGAACCTTGTCACTCTATATCGCTGGCGAAAAGCCCTCACCACGGGCGGGTCCATCAGTGATGACAACAAGCGCGCGCTGATCGCCGCAACCCGCGAGAGTGACCACGCCATCCAGATGGCGGACTTCTTCGCGGAGGAGATCGCCGCGCCTGCCGGCGAACCCGGTTCGCCCACCCCGGATGAAGTCGTCATCGCGGCCGGGAGGGCGTCATGAGCGCCTCCTCGACCAGCGCCCGCTATGACCGCCTGTGTGCACAGGCGCTGGCCGGCAAAGTCGACGCGATCAGGGAGCTGGCGCGCCGCGGGCTAGGGCTCCAGCAACCGGACGATGCGGTCGAGCACCCTGGCCATGTCGGCTTCGGTGGCGGACCTCAGCGTCATGGCGCCGCCGCCCCCGCCCATCCCGACCAGCCGCATCCGGGCCAGGCGTCCTGCGTCGGTCCCGGCCAGGGCGGTGACGAGCAGCTCCAGGCCCAGCAGCCGCTCCTCCGTCGTTGCGGGAAGCTCGTCGTCGACGCGCTCAAGGTCATCTTCATCCATCGCAATCTCTCCGTTGGTTGTGTTGCAACCGCCAGTGAAGAGCGAGTCGCGGGAGGCGGGAAATCCGCTTCCCGCGATGAGGGCGCGCGGTCATGAGCGTCGGCAGCTTTCTGCTCGGCGTGATGCCGTCGGGCGGCGTCCGGATGGCCATACGTTTCGGCGATCAGGCCGTTCTGGTCGACTTTGATCGGCGCACGGCCACGCGCGTCGGACGTGACCTGGACATGCTCGGCGAAATCATCCCTGACGGCGGCTTGCCGTCAGGGTGGTCCGAAGACGCCCCGGTTAACCGGATCGTCGATGGCTGTGTGGAGGCTTTCGGCCAGGTCCTTGAGCGCCGACCCGAGGCGCTTGGCGAAGTCGGGGTCAGCGTCCGGCTCACCGTCCTCGGGATCACGTCGGATGTCGAAATAGCCGGTCGCCCGGCGCTCCAGCCCCTCGAACAGTTCGGTCTCGAAGAAGCTGACCCGGATGTATGGGCTGGTGGCTGGGCTCCGCTCGATCGTTGGCGTGATCTTGCCCGCGATGAGCCGCTTGGCGACCCGAAGGCCCACGGGCACGACGGCGCGGGCGGCTCTGCGCCGGATGCTGAACTCGTCGCGGAAGATGGACGTGTCCAGGTCGGCGGCGATCTGGACGTCGGGCAGCCCCCGGCGGCGCCAATGAGTGGGAGAGAGTTTGAAGGCGGCGGTGACGAGGCGCGGGCCGCCCGCGCCGCCGACCTGGGTGCGGATGGGCTTAAGCGCCTCGATCCGCAAATCTCGGGCGGTGACAATCTCCATGGCTGCGCAGCTTCCATCAGCGGAGTCGACGAGTCCAGAGCCAAGGGAGCGCGCTCATGAACACCCATCGCCTCAAATGCGTGCCGCCCTTCTTCGCGGCGATCCGGGACGGGTCCAAGCCCTTCGAGGTTCGGCGGAACGATCGCGACTACCAGGTCGGCGATGTTCTGGTCCTGGCGGAATGGACCTTCCTGCCCGGGACGGAGAGCTTCGGCTTCACGGGTCAAGAAGAGGCGCGGCGGGTCAGCTATGTGCTGACCGAGTTTCCGGGGCTGGAGGCCGGGCATGTGGTGCTCGGCTTCGAGCTGGCCATCGCGACCTTCCCCACGCACGACCATCGCGCCTTCATCGCGGCGGTGGCGGCGGAAACGGCGCGCCGTCACGCGCACCGGACCCTCGACTCGGCGCGGGGCAAGGATCCCGAGGATCGGTTCGCGGCGATTTCCCGTGCGCTCGGCTTCGCCCTGGTGGCGGCGATGGTCGGGAACGTCAGTCGCATGCGCCAGCAACTGGTGACGGCGGCCGCCTCCATGGCCGACTGGCACGCCTTCGGCGGCGGCGTGCGGGAGCCTTTCTCATGACCGTCGTCGCCTCGCCCGAGGACATCAAGATCTGGACCGGTTTCGTGGACGCCGCCGAGCGGTGCGCGAACCGGCATCTGGCCTGGCTGGTCGGCGAGACCGAGCCGGTGGCGGACAAGCTGTTCGGCGCCGAGAAGCGGGTGCGCCGGCGCACGATGCCCTGGGGACAGGCCGTGATCGGCTCGCCCCTCTATCGCCTGCACACCCTGGCCAGGGACTGGCGCGGCTACAGCTTCGAGCGCCGCCGCGAGACCGCCAAGGCCATGGCCGACCTGGTCGCCGATGTGCGGCGCGCCTGGGTCCACCGCACAGACAGCCGCCTGCGCAAGGACATCTACGGATGAGCCTCGCCGGTCGGAGCGGAAGCCTCGTGCACAGTGGCCTGCTTGGGGCGTCGAACCGCCGGGCGCGGGGCGACGCCGTCGATGTCTCGATCCTCCGCGTCGAGGTCGCGGCTCTGCGGGCCAAGGCGACGTCGTGGTCCAACGTCGCCCGGATCACCGGCAAGCCGGAGGCGTGGCTGAAGCGCACGTTCGGAGGCGTCGCATGAGCCTCCCCGATCCACGACCCTGGGTTCCGATTTCTCGGCCCCTCGACCTGAAGCATCTCGGCAAGCTGTCTGAAGAGCTGAGCGAGTGCATGGAAGCCGCAATGGCCTTCCTGGGCTGCCGCAGCGTCGGCGACGACGCGCGGAACGGCAAGACTTTCAAGGTCTGGCTGGAGGATGAAATCGCCGACGTGGTTGCGAACATCAGCTTGGTCGAGCGGCATTTCGGCATGGTGGTTTCCTCGCATTCGGAAACCTGGGGCCGACCTCTGGCTCACGACGGGATGCTTGTCGGCCTGACCCGCCGGCTGGCGAAGGCCGGTCAGGCGACCGCGCGCTCGATCATCCAGGGCCTGGATGGCCGCGAGCCAACGACCGGGCTGCTGAACTTCGATTGGTTGGAGCAGCGGCTGCGCCGCTTGCCCGCGCCGATTTATGCGGTGACCGAGGCTTACGGGCTGGACCGCGGGCGGATCAAGGTCCGCGCAGCGGCGAAGATGGCCCAGCTGCGCGTCTGGCACGCGATGCTGGCGGAAACCGATGGGGGGGGGCGGTGACGCTTTCAGCCGGCGGCAAGCCCATCAGCCAGATCGTCAACGAACTGGTGGAGATGGAATTCAAGGGCGACCTGATAGGCCTCGCCTGCGTGGCGGTCACCAAGGACGGTGACGCCCGCACACTGTTCGCCTTCGACGATGGCGGCAAGTTCGCCGTCTTCGCTGGAGTCGCGATGCTGCAGTCGTCGGTCATGGACGTTCTGCGCGGCAGCGAAGAGGTCGAGCCGTGACCGCCTCGGACCCCTACACCCAGTTTCTGGAAGCCAAGGTCCGCATGGCGCCGTCGTCGGGGTTCGAGGTGCCGCTGTCGGAACTGCATCCGTCGCTGCTGGCCAAGGGGCATCAGGCGGCGTCGGTGCAGTGGGCGGCGCGGGGCGGCCGGCGGGCGATCTTCGCCGCCTTCGGCCTGGGCAAGACGCGCATGCAGATTGCGCTCCTCAACTGCATCAGGTCGCGGGTGGACGGGGCCTCGCTGCAGGTGATCCCGCTCGGCGTACGCGACGAGTTCATGCAGGAGGCGGAGGCCTTGGGCGTCTCGCTGAACTGGATCAGGTCCACCGACGAGGTGCGGGAGGACATGATCAACCTAACCAATTACGAGCCGGTGCGGGACGGTGCGGTCGATCCGCGGCGTTTCAAATCGGCCTCGCTGGACGAGGCGTCGGTGCTGCGCTCGTTCGGGTCCAAGACCTATCAGACCTTCCTGCCGCTGTTCGCCGAGACGCCGTTTAGGTTCGTGGCCACGGCGACGCCGTCGCCCAACCGCTTCAAGGAGCTGATCCACTACGCCGGCTATCTGGGCGTCATGGATACCGGGCAGGCGCTGACGCGGTTCTTTCAGCGCAACCCGAAGAAGGCCGGCGACCTGACCCTCTATCCGCACAAGGAGGAGGAGTTCTGGCTGTGGGTTTCATCCTGGGCGCTGTTCATCCAGCGGCCGTCCGACCTGGGCTTCTCGGACGAGGGCTATGACATGCCGCCGCTGGACGTGCGCTGGCACGAGGTTCCCGCCAGCGCGGCGGCGATGGACCATGTGGAGTCGGACGGACAGCGGTCGCTGATCCCGGAAATGGCGCAGGGGCTGGTCGAGGCGTCGGCGGAGAAGCGGGCGTCGATCCCGGCGCGGGTGGCCAAGGTGGTTGACCTGGTGGCGCGCGAACCCGGTTCGCACCGGATCATCTGGCACGACCTGGAGGATGAGCGGAAGGCGCTGGAGGCGGCGTTTCCGGGCGCGGTGAGTGTCTATGGCACGCAAGAGCTTGAGGCGCGGGAAGAGGCGATCCGGGGCTTTTCACAAGGCTGGTTCGACACCCTGTCGACCAAGCCGGTGCTGTGCGGCTCCGGCTGCAATTTCCAGAAGCATTGCCACTGGGAAATCTTCGCCGGGGTGGGGTTCAAGTTCAACGACTTCATCCAGGCCATCTATCGGGTGCAGCGGTTTGGCCAAAAGCATCCCGTGCGGATCGACATCATCCATACCGAGGCGGAGCGGGAGACGGTCCGCATCCTGAAGGACAAGTGGGCGCGGGACACCGAGCTGCGAGGGCGGATGAGCGCCATCATCCGCCAGTATGGGCTGAACCAGCTGGCCATGGCCGAGGTGCTGACCCGGTCCATGGGGGTGGAGCGGATGGAGGCCAGCGGCCCCTCTAGCAAAGAATGGGTCTGGAAGGTGGCGCTAAACGATTGCGTGCTCGAGGCTCAAGGGATGGACGAGGCGAGCATCGACCAGGTGGTCACCTCCATCCCGTTTTCGAACCACTATGAGTACACGCCGAAGTACGAGGATTTTGGGCACACCGAGAGCGACGATCACTTCTTCGCCCAGATGGATCACCTGACGCCGCAGTTGCTGCGGGTGCTGAAGCCCGGCCGGGTGGCCTGCATCCACGTCAAGGACAGGATCCTGTTCGGATCGGTGACCGGGCAGGGGGTGCCGACGGTGAACCCCTTCCACGCCAAATGCATCTTTCACTACCTCGGCCACGGCTTTCAGTACCTGGGCATGCACGAGGTGCTGACCGACGTCGTGCGGGAGAACAATCAGACCTACCGCCTCGGCTATACCGAGATGTGCAAGGACGCGACCAAGATGGGCTGCGGCTCGTCGGAGTTCGTGTTGCTGATGCGGAAGCCGCAGTCGGATCGGAGCCGCGGCTATGCCGACATGCCGGTGGAGCGTCAGAAGGCCGACTACAGCCTGGCGCGCTGGCAGACCGACGCTCATGCGTTTTGGCGCTCCAGCGGCGATCGCCTGATCACGCCGGAGGAGGCGCAGGCGCTGGTGACCGGCGGCGAGGGCGGCATGGCCCGGCTGATGGCGCTCTGGTCCGAAGCGAGCCTTAGGACCGTCTACAGCTACGAGCACCACATCAAGATCGGCGAGGCGCTGGAGCTGCTGGGCAAGCTGCCGGCGACCTTCATGGCGCTGGCGCCCACCAGCTGGTCGGACAGGGTCTGGCATGACGTCAACCGGCTGAAGACGCTGAATACGGCGCAGGCGTCGGCCGGGAAAGAGAAGCACATCTGCCCGCTGCAGTTCGACATCGTCGACCGGCTGATCCAGCGGTACTCGAACCCGGGCGAGCTGGTGTTCGATCCGTTCTGCGGCCTGGGCACGGTGCCGCTGAGGGCCATGAAGCTGGGGCGGCGCGGCTGCGGCTCGGAGCTGAACGGCGACTATTGGCGCGACAGCGCGAACTATCTGCGGGCGGCCGAAGACGAGGTCCAGGCGCCGACGCTGTTCGACCTGATAGCGGGCGAAGTGGAAGGGGCGGCGGCGTGATGGATGGAAATCCAGGCGGACCGTGGGTTCCAGCAGCGGCGGCCGCGCCCTTTGAGAGTATGTGGCTGACGCCACTGGTGATGGGCCGAGGGCGCCGCCTCCACCGCTGGCGCGCAGACGGCGAAGCCTTGCGGTCGGACTGTGGCCGCGTCGGCCTCTTCATCTACCGGGACCCGCTTGGGCTCGTGGCGTTCTCGCCGAGCGGCTTCGATGTCCCTTGTGCGCACTGTCAGCGACACGCGCCAGACGAGCGGCCGCGCATGCTGCATGGCGCGCGTTTCGCCCTCACTGAGGCGCACAAATCATGAGCGCCGCAGGCGATCCCATCGCGCGGGCCAGGGCGCTTGCCTTCGTCGAAGGCCTGACGCTGTCCGCGCCGGTCAAGCGGCTGCTGACGCCTGGGGACACGCATCGCGCGGATATCGTTGCGGTGCTGGCTGACGCCCTGGAGATCAGCCTTGCTGGCCGGCAGACGCTTGGCATTTCGCCCGAGGACTGCGAGGGCGCTGCGGCCAAGATCCTGGATAGGCTGCTGGCCTACACCGTCGCCTTGGCCTTCGACATTGAGGCGGGGCGAGCGTGACCGCTGTGCGTTCCATCCGGGGGGGGCTCGACCAGCTGCGGGCGTGGCTGGAGTTCCTTGCCCAATACGCCATCGACTGGCTCGACGACCTCGACGCCGGCGCGGAAGACCGCGAGGACGATGAGGCCGAAGTCGTCTGCGAGGACGACTAGATGAGCGACCTGTTCGAGCGGGCCAAACGGGCGGTGAAGATCGAGGATATCGCCGCGCGCGTGACCAAGCTGCGGGGCGTCGGTAACGATCGCCGGGGCGCCTGCCCCCTGTGCGGCAAGGGCAAGGATTCTGGCGCCTTCAGCGTGCTGGTCGCCAAGCAGTCCTTCGCCTGCTTCGTCTGCGGCGAGCATGGCGACGTGATCGAGTTGTATCGTCTGCTGAAGCGGCTGACCCCCTATGAGGCGGCGCTGGAGCTGGCCGGCCCGGACGTCGGCGAGGTCAAGGCGCGGGTTGAGCCGCAGGCGCGTGCGATGGCCGGTCCGGACGCCAGCGTGGCGCGCAAGCTGGCGCGGGCGGCGGAGACATGGTCGCGGGCAAGGCCGTTCGCCGGGTCGCTCGCGCAGACCTATCTGCTGGCGCGGGGGATCGATCCCGAGGTGGTGGCGGCCGTGGACGGCCTGCGGTTCCATCCGGATGCGCAGCATTCGTGGCGCGAGGCGGACCGCCGCTGGATTGCGGCGCCGGCGATGGTGGCCCAGGCGATGACGCCGGGGGGTTGGACCGGCGGCGTGCACGCCACCTTCCTCGCGGCCGACGGCTTGGCCAAGGCGGCATTCGAAAAGCCCAAGCTGATGATCGGCCCGCAGATGATGGAGACGCCGCTGGGCGTGGTTCGGGGCGGGGCGATGCTGATCGCCGGCGATGCGGACCTGGACCTGGTTGTGGCCGAGGGGATCGAGACGGCGCTGTCGCTGGCGTCCTGGCTGAAGGCCTGCGGGCGCTGGCCGCTGAAGGTCTGCGCGGCGCTGTCGCTGAACCGGCTGATGGGCGGGGTGCTGAGGGACAAGGAGGGCCGGATCGACGTGTGGAAGCCCGCACCCGATCCGGAGCGCCCGGCCTTTACCTGGCCGGCCTACGGCGAGGGGCGGCGATGCTGGATCGGCATCGACCGCGACATGAGTGCGTTGCCGGTCAAGGGCCGCAACGGGCGTGGCAAGCCGGTCGAGATCATCCTCGACGGTGAGGCGAGGGCGCTGCTGAGCGCCAAGATGGCCAAGGCGGCCTGGAAGTCCGCCGGCTGGGATCGAGTGACGCCGATGTTCCCCTTGGCCGGCGACGACTGGAACGATGCAATCCGTAGGTTGGGGCGAGCGGCGTAAGTGCAGTTGGAACCGCGTGACATCGACGATGGCGAGGATGTGGACGAGCGCAAGCTCGGCGTGTTCCCGAATCCGCCGCTGGAAGAATGCCCGGTGCTGCTGCTGGGGTTCGACGGCGCGAAGGTGATCTTCGCCATGCCGGAGGGCGAAATCCGCGAGGAGGCGTCGGCGAAGATCAGCCAGCTGATCAAGGTCGATATCTTCAACTGCCAGGCGGGGCAGGCCTTCCTGACTTATTGGCGCGACAGCGACGACAAGTTCGCCCGCGACCTGGCTACGACCTGGTTCATCCGCAACTGCCGGACGGCCGGGAAGTGGGATCGCTCGCGCCCGCAACGGGGGTTGGGCGTCTGGCCCGGCGCGCCGGGCGAGGTGGTGCTGCATCGCGGCCACGAGGTCTGGGTCTATCCGCGCGACACCGGCTTTGGCGCGCCTGCTGGCGAGATCGAGGTCCGTTCGGTGTTCGAGATGCTGCGCGCGGGTCGCGGGCCGATCTATCGGCTGTTGGCGTCGGCTCCCGCACCCTCGGATGCAGCGCTGGGCCCGTCCGGCGTGTGGGTGCGCGAGCAGCTGGATTTGTGGCGGTTCGAGGCGATAGGTGACGACGGATTGACCGGCGCGGACCTGTTGTTCGGCTGGATCATGCTGGCGCTGCTGGGGGGCGTCGCGCCATTCAGGCCGCATTTCCTGATCTATGGCATGCCGGGATCGGGCAAGACGACGCTGATGATCTTCGTCCACGCCCTGTTGTCGGCCCTGGCCGGCGACCTGATGGACAGTTTCTCGCCCGCCGGCTTCCGCAACGATCTGGCCGGGCAGGCGAGGCCGCTGGTGCTGGATGAGGCCGAAGGGTCGAGCAACAGCAACGGCCCCGGGATGATCGAACAGGCGCTGGAAACGCTGCGGCGGATGACCACCGGCGACGGCGGCATGCGCAAGCAGGGCGATATCGGCGGGGCGACCGTCTCGCAGACCGCCGTCGGGGCGGTGATCATGGGGGCAGTCAATCCGGTGAAGCTCGGCCCGGCCGACGCCACCCGGTTCGCCGAGGTGCGGATGCTGCCGCTGACCACGCCGTCCGCCAGTGGGCGTATCGCCACCGACGCGGAGGTGAAGGCGGCGATCGCCGCGGCCAAGGATCTCGCGCCGGCCTTGTTGGGGCGGGCGCTGTCGGGAGTCGGGCGATATCTGGCCGATGTGACCCTGATCAAGGCGGCATTGATCAAGACCGGCTCCGATCCGCGCGGGGCGGACCTTCCGGCGGCCCTGGCCGCTGGGCGAAGGCTGATGCTTTACGACGCGCCGCTCGATGAAGGCGGCGCGACGGAAGAGGCGGAGTTCTGGCGCGGGATGATGGCCCAGCGCGAAGGCGCGTCCCTGGTGCAGAACCCGGGCGAGCAGTGTCTGGCCCATCTGTTTTCCTGGCCTTCGGGCCAGCATAGCCATGACCGGGTGCTGTCGATCGGCCAGCTGGTGCAGCGATGCGGCAGGGCGCGGATCAATGGCGGCGAGGCCAGCGACTATGATGAGACCCTGGCCGAGCATGGGGTGAAGGTGCTCGGGGTTCCGGCGGCGAACGGCGAGCGCGAGCCGTGGCTGCTGGTGGCCAACCATCATCCGATGCTGGACCGCGTTTTCGAGCGGACGGCCTGGCGGGACTGGCGGCGGACGCTATCTTACCTCGACGCCCTCGGCGAGGCCTTCGCGCCACGGCCGTCCCGCAATTCCGAGCGCTTTGGCATGACCAAGCAGCGCGCGACCTGCATCCCCCTGGCCCCCTGGTTGGAACAGAACCGATCGGTGCGTTCCGGTGAGCGTTCCGGCGAGGGCTTTGATGATTAAGCGCTTTTGCCAGTTTGGAACGCTGGAACGCTTGGAACGCGATTTCGGCCTCAGGTGTGGGTGCGTGCGAGCGTGCGCGTACGAGGGGCGAAATGTGCGTTCCAGCGTTCCAAGCGTTCCACTCTCTATTTTTCTTATAGTTTTCAAAAAGATAACTGGAACAAAAAGTGGAACAGGCTGGAACGGTCCGTTCCACGGCCTGGGTCCGGCTCTGGGGGTGGGTGATGGGCAAGGCTAAGGGCAAATCCGGCAAGTCGGCCACGGCGACGAAGGCCTCTCCGTTCGCCATGGCCAAGGCTCTGGCTGGCGGCGCGCTGGTGGAGCATCTGGCGGCGAACGCCGATGAGCTGGGTCTGGGGCTGGCCGACAGGACGCGGGTTCGCCAGTGTCTGGCGGTCTGGCGGGTCAGCCATGCCTGCACGGTCTATCAGACCGGCGGCTTTGAGCTGGATCGCCCGGACATGGACCGGGCCTGCGACGTGAAGCGGGTGGTCGAGCGGGCGGTGTTCATCCGCGATCGCCTTGCCGCGCCGGTGAAGCGCGGCGTCCGCTGCAAGGTCGCGGCGCCCTATCGGATCGAGATGGACCTGCCGAAGGGCGAGAGCCTGGTGGTGCACATGGCGCTGAACGCCAACGCCATGGGGCTGGACGATGATCAGTTCGGTCGGCTGAGCGAGGCCTACCGGCTGTGGGGCGATGACGATGATCGCCGCTCGGTGATGCAGCGCGGTGAGGATCGGGCGGCGGCGATGGGGATCGCGCGGGCTGTGCTGGACGCGCTGGGCGGGCAGATCGGCGAGACGATCGCGCTGGAGACGGCGCGGTCCGGCGGCGCGGCGAAGGTCGAGCGGATGTCGGGAGGGCGCACGCGGCTTGGGTCTCGCGATGGCTTGATGGCGCTGTATGACGCTGGGGTGCTGACCGGGTTGTCCGAGGCGGATCGGGCAGCGGGCGCGGTGCGGAGCCTGGACGCCTGGACGCGGGCCAAGGTGCGGATGTCGGCGGCCCTGGCCTATCGGGAGCACTACGAGATGCTGGCCGGTGACCTGCGCTCGAACATGGCCAGCCTGGGGAGCGCTGGCGGCGGCGGTGGCGCGGGTAGTGACCGGGCGGCGAACGCGCACGCGAAGGCGTCGCGGCTGGTGAGTGAGATCGACAGCCTGGTGCTGCAATCGGCGCGCTCGCCCAAGGCCTTGCTGGCCTTGCGGGCTGTCGCCGGCGAAGGCCAGACGGTGCGTAGCCTGACGTCGGGCGGCCGCAATGCGGAGCTGATCACCAAGCAGTTGATCGCCGCGCTGGATGTCGCCGCGCCAGTGTTGAAAATACTTGGTCACGCCGTCTTGACAGGCGTACCCAAATAACGACATCCAAACGTCATCGCAACAAATGCGACCTGAAGCCGCCGCGGACCCCGCTGGCGGCTTTGTCGTACCCGGACGGTCCCCCATGAAGCTGGCGACCGTCGGGCTGCGGATCGCCTGCTTCGACGGCCGCCGCGTCAAGCCGCCGCCCAAGACCGCCGCCTCGATCTACCACACGCCCGAATACAGGGCGTGGCGCGAGACGGTGATCTCCCGCGCCGGCGGTCGCTGTGAAGCCCTCGACAACGGCAAGCGCTGCTGGAAGGGCGCCCGCCATGGCCATCGCGTCTTCGCCGATCACAAGCAGGAGCTGCGCGACGGCGGCGCGCCCTTCGACCCCGCCAACGGCGAATGCCTCTGCGGCTCGCACCACTCGCTGAAGACCGCCGCCTCCCGCGCCGAGAGGCGCTGACCCCACCGTCGAGGCCCTCCGACCCCCAGGGGGTTTCGACTGAACCCCAATCCCGCCCCAGCAACCGCGTTGGTTCCCATTCAGAGATTTTTTTCTGATGACCGAGAATTCCGAACCGACGGATCTCTTCGGCGAACCTATGCGGCAATTGCCGGACAGGCGGGGTCGGCGGAAACTGCGGTTTCCTCAGGAAGTCTATGAAAGGGTTGAGTTTCTAGCGGCCATTCCGACGTCGCAGGAAGACATCGCCATCATCATCGGCGTCAGCGTCCCGTCTCTGCGGAAATATTTTCGACCGGAGTTGAGTGGGACCAGATCGCTCTCGACGGAGCGGGCGGGGGCGCTGGTCATGCTCCGCGATGCGGCGGCCAAGGGAAACGTCTCGGCGATCAAGGCGCTGCTGGCTGAGATCGACAAGCGCGAGGCGTCGGCCAATTTTCGACGTCCGGATCGTCCAGCCGAAACGTCGCGCCCCGAGGCGCCCGGCAAGAAGGCGGTCGCCCGCGCCGACGCCGCGGCGGTCATCGCCGCCGATGACAAGTTCGCCCCACGAGGCGCCGTCCGACTCGCCACGGCCAACGGTGAGGCGGTGGCCTCCGCCCCCGCCGACTGATGCCGACCTGGTCAACCGCCTGCCCCGACTGGCGCGAGCGTATCGTCCAGGGCAAGTCCCTGCTGCCCTGCCCGCCGCTGTTCCCTGATGAGGCCGCCGCCGCCCTCGACGTCTTCCGCGACCTCACCATCGCCGACGTGCTAGGCAAGCCCACCTTCGGCGAGATCAGCCGCGACTGGGTGTTCGACCTGCCCTCGGCCGTCTTCGGCGCCTATAACCCGGTCAGCAAGCGCCGGGAGATCAATGAATTCTTCGAGCTGATCGGCAAGAAGAACGCTAAGTCCACCCGCGCCGCCGGCATCATGATCACCGAGCTCGTGCGCAACGAACGCCAGGGCGCGGAATTCCTGATCCTCGCGCCCACCATCGAGATCGCCAAGAACGCCGCCGACCCGGCCATGGACATGGTCGCCGAACATCCGGAGCTGCGCCGCTTCCTCAAGCCCGTCGCGCACCAGCGGATGATCGAGCACCGCATCACCGGCGCCCAGCTCAAGATCATCGCCGCCTCGCCCGAGACCGTCGCCGGCACAAAGGCCACCGGCGTCCTGATCGACGAGCTGTGGCTGTTCGGCAAGATGGCCAAGGCCAAGAACATGCTGCTGGAAGCCACCGGCGGGCTCTACAGCCGCCCGGAAGGCTTCGTTATCGCTCTTTCGACCCAGAGCGACGAGCCGCCCACCGGCGTCTTCCTGGACTGGCTGCGCCGCTATCGCGACATCCGCGATGGCAAGCTTTACGACCCCTACAAGCTGGGCATGCTCTACGAGTTCCCGGAGGAGATGATCAAGGCCGGCGCCTACAAGCTGCCGGCCAACTTCCACGTCCCCAACCCCAACTACGGCGCGTCGGTGGACCCGCAGCGCCTGCTGGCCAAGTTCGAGGAAGCCACCCGCGAAGGCCAGAAGGCCCTGGTGGGGTTCTTCGCCAAACATCTCAACGTCGAGCCCGGCATGGGCGGTCGGTCCGATGGGTGGCCTGGCGCAGACTTCTGGAAGCGCCGGGCGATCAGGCTCACCCTTGACCGCCTGATCGAGCGCAGCGAGGTTATCGTGGTCGGCATCGACGGCGGCGGCCTGGACGACCTGTTCGGCCTCACTATCGTCGGCCGCGAGGCCATCGAAATCGAGGTGGTGGCGGATGCCGCGGCGCAAGATGCGCCAGATGCTTCTGGGACGCCTGTCGCCGGCAAGAAGAAGGTCAAACGCTGGCTATCGTGGAGCCACGCCTGGGCACACCGGATCATCCTCGACCGACGCAAATCGATCGCCACCAAGCTCGAAGAGTTGGAAGAGGCGGGTGAACTAACCTTCGTCGGCAGCGCTGAGGATGTGGCTTTCACAGCCGACGCGGAGGACGATGACCTCGCCGGCAACGAAACCCTGATCGCCGATCTAGACCTGGACGAGATCATCGAGATCATCGTCAGGATCCGCGACGCCGGCCTGCTCTACTGCGTCGCGGTCGACCCGGCCGGCCTCGGCGAGCTGATCGACGCCCTCGATGCTGTCGATATCAAAGAGCAGAACAAGGAAGACGGCTGCAACTTCGTCGCCGGCGTCAGCCAGGGCTACGCCCTGATGAACGCCATCAAGACGGCGGAGCGCAAGCTAGCCAACGGAGCCCTCCTCCACGCCAGCCAGGCGCTGATGGATTGGTGCGTCGCCAACCTGAAGATCGAGCCGACCGCCACGGCGATCCGCGCCACCAAGCAGAACGCCGGCGACGCCAAGATCGACCCGGCCATGGCGCTGTTCAACGCCGTGACGGTCATGTCCACCAACCCCGAGGCCCAGCGCTCCGTATACGAGGAGCGCGGCCTGCTGGTGTTCTAGAGGGATCCTCGAATGACCCGTGGCGCCGTCGTTGTCCTCGACCCCGAACTGTTCGTCTTGGCAGTCGGTCTGATCAAGGACCATGGTCTGCAGATCAAAAACTCGCTCGATGGCCGGGACCGTGGCTTCGGCGGAAAAGTGGTCCTTGTGATCGCTGGCGACCGACTTCCTGAAGAATGCGAATCCGTCTCACCCCCTCATGTGGTGAAGTTCCTAGTCACGGACGAGCACTATGGGTCTCAGCACTTGACCCGCATCACTGATATCTCGGTCGACGTCGCGGCGACTGAACGGTTCATCTCCATGGCTGCCGCCATCTGATGACCGCCGCCCCTGCGCGAACCGGGTTCGCTGATCGCATCCTCGGTCTGGCGGTCGATGTCGCCATCCCGGCGGGCGCGTTGCTGATCACCTTCGGCGTCTGGCAGTTGAACCATCCGGCGGCCTTCATCGTCGGCGGCGCCTTCCTGCTGGCCGGCGGCTGGATCGCGGCGCGGAAAGGCGCGTAATGAGCTTCTTCAGCCGCATTGCCGCGCCGAGCCACGAGCGCGCCAGCGCCGGCGTGCCGTCCTATGGCATGATCCCGCCGCTCGGCTCGGTCCAGTCGGCCTCCGGCGCGATGATCAGCCAGGCCACGGCCATGACGGTGTCGTCCGTCTACGGCTGCGTCACTCGCCTCGCCACCGACCTGGCCCGCTGCACGCCCTACCTCTACCGCCGCAACAGCAACGGCACCGAAACCCGCGAGGACGACCATCCGCTCTATGAGCTGTTCGAGCGCCCGAACCCGCAGCAGGACTGGTTCGAGTTCGCCTTCCAATACTGGGTCGGCTACCTGCTGCGCGGCAACGCCTATGCGCCGATCCAGCGCGACAGCCGTGGCGATCCCACCGCGCTGATCCCGGTCAATCCGGATGCGGCAATGGTGCTGGAAGCGTCGAACGGCGACGTCTTCGTCAACATGAACCGCATCGGGCTTTGGCAGATGGCCATGCTGCGAGACTTCCCGACCGCGATCCCGTCGGAAGATGTCTTCCACCTGCGCGGTCTGACCTTCAATTCCCTGGTCGGCGTCTCCACCATCGGCCTGGCCCGCGACGCCATCGGCCTGTCGATGGCGCTCGAACAGCAGGCCAGCCGCTGGATCGCCAACGGCGCCCGCCCCTCGACCTGGCTGAAGTCCGCCAAGCGCGTCAGCGACGATGCCGCCCGCCGCCTGAAGACCCAGTTCGACGACCTGCACGCCGGCTACCAGAACACCGGCAAGACCGTCCTGCTGGAAGACGGCATCGAACCGGTCGCCCTGCAGCTGACCTCGGTCGACCTGCAGTTCATCGCCCAGCGCCAATGGCAGCCCGAGGATGTCTGCCGCTTCTTTGGCGTGCCGCCGCACAAGATCGGCCTCTATGCCGACAAGCGCAGCGACCCGCAGCCGAACGTGGCCCAGGACCAGGACTATGTGAATTCGGCTGTCACCTGGCGCGCCCACGCCCTCGAAAAGCGCTTTGCCTGGACCTTCGGCCTGGACAAGGACGCCAAGGGTCGCCGCCTGCCGCGCGATGAGCAGCTGCGCCTCAAGCACGACCTGGGGGAACTCCTGCGCGCCGACCTGATGACCCAGGCCAACGTCGACCGCATCGACGTTTTGACCGGGATCAGGACCCAGGACGAGGCGCGCGCCGGGCGCGGCCTTGCCCCGAAGGGCGGCGATGCCGACAAGCTGATGCGGCCTACCAACATGGCCTCGGAAGGCTCCGCCACCTCGGGCCAAGCGCCCGATGGCGCGGGCCGTCCCATTGACGGCACGGTCGGCGTCGGCGGCGCGGGCACGGGCGGCACGGCCGCCACCGACCAGACTACGGCCGATGAGCCTTCGCAGAACTGAGGACAACACCATGGCCAGCAAGCCCACGGCCGCCCCGGCCAAAGCCAAGACCGCCAAAGCCGCCCCGAAAGCGGCCAAGGCCAACCCCACCGCCGCTCCAGCGCCCGCCGCCGCACAAGCGACCGGCGCTTCGCACCCCGACCCGCTCCACGCCGCCTTGGCCATCCTCGCCCCGCTCTGCGACGCGCATGGCGCGCGGTTGGAGCCTCCCAAGACCTTCATGGTGATCGGCGCCCGCATGCTCGGCGGTTTCGCCCACGCCCATCACCCCGTCTCGGTCGAGCGCTTTGTCGAAGCCGCTCGCGCCACCATGGGCGTCCGGGATGTGCAGGTGATGTCCACCGGCATCCGCCTCGAAGTCGTCGTTCCGGCGCCCGACGCCTGACCACCAGATTTGCTGCTTTCGCCCCGGCGCAGTCCGGACCTAGGCCGACAAGCAGACCCTCCCGTCGAGATTGGCGCGCCGGGAGTAGCTGAAGCCAGCCTTGCGGCGAAGTGAGCTACGGCCCGCGTCCTGAGGTAACCCGCGCGATCCCCGACCGGGGGCGGACGCAACGCCGAGACCTCCGCTCGGACGGCGCGGGCTGAAATTCTTGAAGAGGGCTGACCGATGACCATGCAGCGCAAGATCGTCCGCGCCCTGATCACCCCGGTCGGGGACGACGAGGTCGACGTGGTCATGTCCACCGCCGCCCTGGCCCGCGACGGCCACATCCTGCTGCCGCAGGGCTGCGTCCTCGACAACTACCGCGCCAACCCCATCGTGCTCTGGAGCCACAATCCGGATCATCCGATCGGCAATGCGGAAAACATCGTCGTCAGCGCCGACAACATCACCGCCCGCGCCCGCTTCGCCCAGCTGGGCATTTCGCGGAAGGCCGACGAAATCCGGGGCTTGGCCAAGACTGGCGTCATCCGCGCCGTCTCCGTCGGGTTCGACGCTCTGGAGATGGAGCCGCTTAATCCCAAGAAGCCACACGGTGGCCAGCGGATCACCGCCTGGGAGCTGATGGAGTTCTCCTTCGTCAGCGTCCCCGCCGATCCCGGCGCCGTGGTGACCGCGCGCCAGCTTGAAGACATCACCGGAGACCTGCCCGTGACCGTGAAGCCAGAAATCGCCGCCTCCACGGCCGCCTCCACGGCCGCCGCTACCCCGAAGCCCCGCAAGCGCCGCGCGAACCCGGTTCGCAACCAAGGGCCAATCCAGTTCAAGCGCGGCCTCTATCAGGTCGCCAACCTGCTCTATCTGGTCGAGGAACTCGGCTGGCACGTCGACATGGCCAAGTATGAGGCCGCCATCGAGGGCGACGGCAGCGCCGTCCCCGGCATGCTTGCTGGCGTCCTGCAGGACCTGGTCGACGCCCTCATGGCCATGACCACGGAAGAATTATCCGAGTTCATGGCCGGCTACGACGTCGAGGTCGAAGCCGAAGACGAGGTCGACGACAGTGTCGTGCTCACGGTTGAGGCGCGCGCCCACATCGCCGCCGCCCCCACGCCCGCCGTCCGCGCCTTCCGCCGCGGACTGGCCCACGCCAAGCTCCGCGCCGGCAAGACCCTGTCGGATGAAACCGTGCGCTGCCTGAAGGAAGCCGCCGCCCTGCACGAAGACGGCATGGCCGAAATCCGCAGCGGCCTGGCCAAGCACAAAAAGGGCGTCGCCGCCGTCAACGACCTGATGGATCGCGCTGGCGTGGCCGATCAGGAGGACAATGCGGCGGAGGCCAACGAGAACGCCGACCCCAGCGGCGAGCCCGAGGGTGAAGCCCGCATGAGCGCCGACTTCCGCCGTCGCGAGGCCGAGTTCTTGGGCCTGGCGCATACGCACTGACACCGAATTTCGATCCCCACGCCCAGGCGCGGGTAGCGAAACGCCCTATCGGCCCTTGGGCAAGGCTGCCGGCCCGCTGTGAAGCGCGCCACTCCCTTTGAAGGATCGCCCCATGCTCGCCGAGCTGCTGAAGAAGCGTGCGGCCGCCTATGACACGTTCAAGGCGCTCGCTGAAAAACCCACCCTCACCGAAACCGAAACCGCCGACTATGGCGCGCGCAAAAAGGACGTCGAAGATATCGACGGCCAGATCGTGCGTTTCAAGGAGGCCCAGGCCCTAAGCGCCGAGACCGCCCTCCCGGTCGCGGGACAGGAAAACGCCCACGACCCGATCCAGGTCCGCGAACTCGATCCCTACACCAACGAAGCCGACGCCAAGGCCATGGGCTTCGGCACCCACAAGGGCCTCCGCGCCGTCGCCTGCGCCAAGCTATTCGACGCGGCCGGCAAGAACCCTCAAGCCGCACGAGCCCTGGCCGTCGATATTCACGGTGAGCGCCATTCGATCACACGCGCCTTCGAGGCCGGTCGCCGCCCGGGATCGCGAGCCCTCGTCGTGTCGGTTGGCGCGTCCGGCGGTTTCGCCGTGCAACCGGACTTCGCTGGCGAGATCATCGAGCTGCTGCGCCCGAAAGCCGTTGTCCGCAAGGCCGGCCCGCGCAACATGCCGATGCCGCGGGGCAGCATGGTGATGCCGGGCCAGAACACGGCCGCGACCGCAAACTACGGCGGAGAATCGACCAAGGCGTCGTCCAGCCAGCCGTCGCTGAACCAGAAGACCGCGACCTACAAGAAGTTGACGGCCCTCGTGCCGGTATCCAACGACATGATGCGCTATTCCGACCCGGCCGCCGACGCCTTCGTGCGCGACGACTTGGTCAAGGTCATGGCGCTTCGCGAGGACAAAGGCTTCCTGTTCGACGACGGCACCAGCGACACGGTGGTCGGCATGCTCGCCTGCGCCAATCGCTGGGTTGGCGAAAACGACGGCACGATGGGAGCTTGGTCGACCTCGGCCAACTCCGTCATGGCCGCGAATGCCGCCGACCCGGCTAACAGCACCGGGGGCAACTTCATCACCTCCAATGCCAGCCCCACCCTGGCCACCGTGCAGGCGGAACTTGGCGGCGCGGCCAACCGTCTCGATACCGCCAACGTGGACGAGGACAAGCGCGTCTGGTTCGTCCACCCGCGCATCAGGAACTTTCTCTACGACCTTACGAATAGCTTGGGCGAGTATGTCTTCCGCGACGAGCTGAACGACGGTGTCCTGCGGAACTATCCGCTGATGACCACCACCCAAATCCCGACCAACTACTACAACGGCAACGGGTCGGCGACGAACTGCTCCTTCATCTTCCTGGCGGAGATGGACGAGGTCATCATCCTCGACTCGATGCAGCTGGAGTTGGCGGTGTCCCGCGAGGGCACCTACGTCGATGCCGGCGGCACGACGGTGTCCGCCTTCCAGAGCGACCAGACCATCATCCGCGCGATCGCCGAGCACGACTTCCAAATGCGCCACGACCAGTCCGTGGCGATCATCCAGGGCGTCACCTGGTCGCCGGACATCCTCTAAGCCCGCGCTATCGCTCGCTTGCGCTCGCGGTTTGAGCGCGAGCGAGCGGTTCCATCGCCTGCGCCGGCCTCCCGTTCACCTCCCAAAGGACTCTCCTCATGACCCCCTCGTTCCAGCACAACGTCGGCGCCTATGTCGCGCCGGTGACCAGCGTCTTCCCGCAAAGCTCCGCCGCCGCGACCATCAATGGCGCATCCGTCAGGCGGTCGGCGCACAACATGCCGCTGTCCTGCCTCCTGCACCAGGTGGTCGGCGCGGTCGGCGGCGCGCCCTCGGCGTCCAGCGTGCAGACCACCCTGCAGCACTCGCCGGACAACGCCACCTGGACCAACTACATCCCCGATGGCGCGAGCTCGGTGGCACAGACCCCGGCGATCACGGCGGCCAATCTCGGTTCGGGCGCCGCCGTCGATCTGTCGGGCGCCTTTGACTACATCCGCGCGGTCACGGTCATCACCTTCACCGGGGGCACGAGCCCCACGGCGCAGGTCTATTCCGACATCATCCTCGGCGGCGAGGCGGTCCTGCCGGCGATCTAACCTGGTCGGGTCTCAGTATCTGATTGGCCGCCACGGGATCGCGACTGACATCGCCGCCCTCGCTCCCGTGGTGGGCGCCATCACCCGAACCGTCACGCGAAGGATCCGCCCCAATGAAACACATCACCTTCGCGCAGACGACGGGCGAATTCCGCGCCGGCGACAAGCGGGTTGTCCCCGACGAGGTCGCCGCCAAGCTTCCCAAGGACGCCGTGCTCGCCAGCGAGACCTGGCCCGCGCCGCCGGCGAGGAAGCCGAAACGCGCGGTGCTGAATATCCAGCGCCCCGGCGCCCCGGACCTGCTGAGCGAGAAATAACCATGGCCAACCGCCTCCTCGCCTCGATCTCCGCGCTGGCTCTCCTCACGGCGACCCCGGCGTTGGCCCAGTCCGCCAGCGGCGGCCCACCCGCCACCTATGCCGACCAATACGGCCATCTTCAGACCGCCAGCGCCGCCCACGGCATCGGCCGCGAGAACGGCACGGGCGCGCAATGCCTGATGGGCTATGACGTCACCTGCGCCCAGCCGGTCTATATCGAGGCCGGCGGCTCCCTTGGCGTCTCCAACCTCCCCGCCACGGTCGATACCAACACCGGCCCAGCGTCAGCGAGCACCTTGCGCACCGCCCCGGCGACCAATACGACCTCCGCGCCGGTCTCCCCCGCCATCACCGGCCCCACCAGCACCCTGACGCTGCCGTCGACCACCACGGCCTATGCCGCCGGCAACCTGATCGCCAACTCGGCCACGGCCGGGTCTGTCGTGGTTCCCAGCTTCAACGTCTCCAACGCCGCCGGCGGCGCGGCGATCGCGCGGTTGCGGCTGTCGACGAACGACAACACCTCGACCGCCTGGCCCGGCGTCGGCGTCCAGGTCGATCTCTGGCTTGCCGCCCCCACCTTCACCAACGGCGATCGCGGCGCCTTCCTGCCGGCCACCGGCACAGCCAACCACCTCGGGTCCTTCACCTGCACGATGTCGGCGGAATATGGCGACGGGGCCTATGGGGAATGCTCGCCCTCGGTGGGCTCCTTCGCCCTGCCGAAGCTGGCCAGCGGGACCGCCATCTACTGGACGCTGCAGGCCACGACCGCCAGCGGCGTCACCGGCGCGTCCAAGGTGTGGACCCTGACCGCCGAGCTGTTGAACTGATGCGCTTCTTCGCCGCGCTTCTCTGCGTCATCGCCCTCACGCTGGGTCTGTCGGCCCCGGCGCATGCCGCCCCGCCGGCGGAAACCCTGCTGCTGCTCAGCGGCGGCAAGTGCGCCGGCGTCAGCCTGGATGTCGAGTTCGTCAAGGGCGGCGCCTGCCTCAACGGTCGCTACTACGGTTCGGCGACCCAGCTCCCCGGCTGGAGCTTCGCCCGCTCCTCGACCAAGACCGCGCTGGACGCCTCCGGGGTTCTGCACACCTTCACTTCGGGCGTCCCGGCGATCACCAACCTGGGACTGTCGGTCGAGCAGGCCGCCACCAACGGCGTATTGAGAAGCGGCGATCTTTCCAACGCGGCCTGGACCAGCATTTCCGCCACCGTCACCGGCAATGTCGGCGTCGCGCCGGACCTGACCACCACGGCGGCGCAGATCGTCTCCTCGGCCACGAATGGCGGCCAGTACCAGAACGTCGCCAGCTTCGTTGCTTCGGGCAGCGCCTACACCAGCCAGGGCGACCTGAAGACGGTGTCGGGCGGCCCGAACCTGATCTTCTTCGCGGCCGCCTCCAGCGTCGGCGCCGGCAGCGTCGCCCCGACCGTCACGATCAACGGCTCGACCTGCGCTTTTGTCTCCGCTTCGGCGTCGGTCTCCTCCGAAACCGTCACCCAGCTGGCCAACGGCTGGTGCCACGTCACCGCGACCTTCACCGCCGCCGCGACAGCCACCACCACGGTCGCCGCTGGCGCGGTGAACAGCGGGACCACCTTCCAGGCCTGGGGGATGCAGACCGAGGGAGGCCCCTTCGCGACCTCCTACATCCCGACGACGTCAGCGCAAGCGGCGCGCGCGGCGGATGTGGCCTCCATCGGGACCCCAATCGGCGCGACCGGCTCGTTTTTGGGGTGGGCATATGGGCCGAATGACAGCACTGCGTCAGGCCCCCGCGTTGCCGGCTATCTAGCCGCGGCGTCGGCCTACGCCACCGCCTCGCCTACCAACGTAGCGATTTTCAACTCGTCTGTCGGAAATCTGAGTTTGACGGTCGCCACATCGCCAACGGCGTTGATGAAAATTGCCGCGTCGTGGTCCCCAACTGGGCGGTCGCTTTCGGTAAATGGCTTGGCCGCCGTGTCAGACAGCGCGGCGATGCCCGCATCGACGGGGGTCATCATCGGCAGCCAAAACACCGGCGGCCAGTTCCTCAACAGCTTCGTCCAGAAGCTGGTGTTCTACCCTACGCACCAGAACCCGCAGGCGCTGAGCAGCAAATGATCCGCACCCTCGCCATCCTGTCCGCCCTCGCGCTACTCGCCGCCACGCCGGCCCAGGCCCAGACCATCAGCTGGTCCCCCGGCGTCGACTGCCAGGCCAACGCCCTGGGTGAAGACTGCATCATCACCCCAAGCCTGATGCAGCCAGCCTTCGCCGCCTATCAGGTCGCCCCGCCGCTCAACCGGGTCTGGTCCGGAGACGATCCCACGTCCCCCACCCTGACCGTCGAACTCCAGTTCCCCGACCTCGCCACCGCACAGAGCGTGCTGGCGGGGCTGTGGACGGCGAGCTGATCCGCCTAGGAGACCCTGATGGGCTATTCCGTCGTCACCACGGTGCTCCAGGCCGCCGTCAGCACCCTGCTGACCGATCTGCCGACGGTGAAGGACGAACTGTCGATCAAGGCCGCCGACACCTCGAACGACGCATGGCTGACACGGGCGATCACCCAGGCGTCGCGGGCGATCGCCGTCTACACCAAGCGCAAGTTCGCCCCGGAGTATGTGCAGGACCTGTTCGACGTCGAGCAAGATCCCTATCCCTACCAGACCCCCGGCGGCTTCCCCCAGCTGGAGTTGACCCGCTGGCCCGTCCTGGCCGTGGTTGCCGTGGTCCAGACGCTGGCCCCGGCCAGCAGCCAGCGCCCCGCGACCACCCAGGCCCTTGTCCAGGACCTGGACTTCCGGCTCGAGCCCGTCACCGGCCGCCTGCTGCGCCTGAACGCCTTCACCGGCGTGGCGACCCTTTGGGAGGCCATGCCGGTCACCGTTACCTACACCGCCGGGTTTGGGGCGCTAATCGAGGATACGGACACGGTTCCGGCCTCATCACCCTATCAGGTCACGGTGGCGGAAGCCGGCGCATTCTCCTGCGGCCAGTCGGTCAGCTACGCCTCCGGCGCGGCCCTGGCCCTGGTTGCCGCCAATCCTGATCAGGGCCAGTACAGCCTGGAGGCGGGCGCCTATAGCTTCAACCCGGCGGACGCGGGCCAGCCGCTCGCCTTCGCCTACGCCACCTTCATCATCCCCGCCGACCTGACCGAAATCTGCCTGCGGCTGATCACCATGCGTTTCCGGGCGAGGGGGCGTGATCCGCTCCTGATGCAGCGGGAAAGCCAGCAGATCGGCGTCGAGCGTTTCTGGGTCGGCGGCTCGCCGGGCCAGACCGGGCAGTTCCCCGCCGATATCGAGGGCGCCCTGAACGAGTACCGGACGCCCACGCTGGCCTAGGGGCAGACCTATGGATTTCGTTCATTTTGACATCACCGGCGTGCGCCAGACCGGCATTCGTTTCGATGAGTTCCCGGACGCGCTTTACGAAGACCTGCGCGTCGAGGTCAACGCCCTGGCGATCGAGCTGTTCGGTCGGGTCGAGGCGGCGACCCCTGATCGCACCGGCCTGTTGCGCAGCCAGGAGCGGGTGCGGCTGTTCACCGATCCCAATCGGATCACCGGCTATGTCGATGTCGAGGGCGGCAAGGTTTCGGGCGGCCCCTACGCCAAGGCCGCCTCGCTGGAATACGGCGCCCACGCGTCGACCCAGGTCAAGGCCCACGCCATGGGCCTGGATCACCACTGGGCGCTGAAACTGGCGTCGCCGGAGAGGGTGCTGGTCGAGGCCTACAACCGGACGCCAAACATCGCGGAAGTGGCGTTCGAACGCGGCCCGCTGGCGGTGATGCAGCCCGAAATCGCATCCCGCCTGAACGCCGTCGTCGCCAAGTCGACGGCGGAAGCCAACAGCTAGAACGCTCAAGTCGCGCGGAGAGGAATGCTCTGTGAACAACGATTTCGAGCCGGTGATGGCCGCCCTGTTCGCCCATCTGCAAGGCGCGGTGGTCATCCCCTTCACCGCCAATGCGACAGCGGCGGATGCGACCTTGATGGGCATCACTGACCCCGCCGTGGCGCTTCTGTTCCCGGGCCTTCCGGTTTTCGGGCCAGGTGTGGTGCGCGGGGCGACCATCGCCTCGCTCGATCTGGATGCCGGCACGGTCACCCTGTCCGACCCGCTCGACCAGGGTGGGGACGGCGTCGCGTTTACGACCGGCTTCTTGAGCGCGTCACGGCGCACCCAGCACTGGAACCAGGTCGATGAACAGCCGGCCCTGTTCCTGCGGCGCATCGGCGTCACCGACGAACCCGACGAGCTGTTCATGCGCACGACGCTGGAGTGCGAGGCCTGGATTTACTGCAACGCCGGCGAGGATCCTGCGCTACCGCCGGACAGCGCCCTGACCAGCCTGGAACAGCTGGTTCGCCAGAGCTTCGCCGCCGATGGTGACTACGGCGACCCTCGCTTCACCCTCGGCGGCATGGTCGATTGGTGCCGCATCGAAGGTCGAGGAACCAGTTCGCCCGGCGACCAGGGCGGCCAAGCCATCAGCCTTATCCCCATTCGCATCACGCTGCCCTGAGGAGCGCCTCCCATGTCCCACGCCGACACCGTCAACAACTGGTTCCGCGAGCGCCTGTCGGGCGGCCCGATCGCGCAGCACACCCCGGCCTATAACCAGCTGGTCGAGGCGCTGCCGGACCTGATCACCCGCCTTGAGGTCAAGCTTGCCGCCGCTGCCGATGATGCGAACCCGGTTCGCGCCGCGCCGGCCAAGGCCGCTAAGGCGCCCCCGGCGGGTGCGCCGGCCGCCCCGCTCGCCGGCGCCAAGCCCGACGCAGCCGCTTAATCCCAATCTTCGCCCCACCCTCCCGCGCCAACAGGAAAGCCTTCTCCCATGACCGTAGCCCTCAACGGCAAGCCGACCTTCGGCGCTGGCCGCGTCTTCGCCACCGCTAACCTGACCAACCCCACCCCGGCCCGGGCGATGGTGCCGCAGAGCCAGTCCATCGACTTCAAGCGTAAGACCGAAAGCCTGTTCGGCGAGAACCAGCTAGCCGTCGCCGTCGGCGCCGGCGAAATGGATGTCACCGGAAAGGTGGAATACGCCAAGATCAACGCCCGGATGTTCGCCGACAATCTGTTCGGCGTCGCCAGCACGACCGGCTCCTACGCCGAGGCGGATGGCGAACTGGGCACCGTCGCCGCCAGCACGCCCTTCATCGTCACCGTGGCCAATGTGGCCACCTTCCTGTTCGATCTGGGCGTCATCAATGTGCTGACGGGGGCGATCTTGAGCTGCGTCGCGACGGGTTCGGAGGTGGCGGGCAAGTCCTACTCCGTCGCCAACGGCGTCTACAAGTTCGCCGCCGCCGACGACGGCGCGAACGTCAAGATTTCCTACGCCTATTCGGTGCCGACGGCGGGCGAGACCGTGTCCCTGACCAACCAGCCCCAGGGTCTGACCGGCAACTTCCAGGCCACCCACGTTCTGCCCTGGGGGACCGAGCAGGACATGTTCGTGTTCGGCAACTGCCTCTCCGGCGGCGGCGGCTTGTCGATGAAGAAGAGCGGCTTCGCCAGCAACACCCTCGACTACACCGCCGCCTGCAACAGCAACGGGGTGCTCGGCACCGCCAGCTTCGCCGAAGCGGCTTAAGGCGCCATGACCGAAGAAGAGCGCCGGGCGCTGGGCCAGACCCGGCGCCTGGTGTTTCAAAATCTGGCCAACGGCGTCCCGGCCGAACAGATTGGCGCGGACATGAAGCTGTCGCAGCTGGAGGTCGACCAGGCGCGCAGGTTTGTCGCCCGCAAGATCGGCGAACACCTGTTCCTGCGCCGCGCGGCCCCGATCGACTGCCATGATGTCCGCACCATCCGATACAACCGCCGTCCGCTGCTGAGCGTGCTGCGCAAGATCGGCAACCTCGACCTTTCCACCGACCTGCTCCTCACCAAGCTCACCGTGCAGGCCATCGACCACCCCGAGATGGTCGAAGGCGCCAAGCACCGCATGGCCGACCATGCGAAGGCCAAGACCAAGGATTATGAGAATGACCGGCCAGACTGAACCTGTGGCGATCGAGCCCGGCACGCCCGCCGTGCGCCTGGCCGGCAAGCTCTGGCCCATCCCGGAACTGGCCTGGCGCGATCTGAAGAAGTGTCGCTCGGCCTTGCTTGCGCTGACCGACCAGATCAATGACGTCATCGCCGCCGCGAAAGACACCTCCGGCGAAGACGACGACGTCCGCGCCCAACGCAATCTGGCCGCCGTGTCGCTGGTGTTCCAGGCCCTCGCTGACGATGATTTCGACCGCCTGGTGGTCGGCCCGATCCATGCCGGCTTGCAGGCCGCCCACCCGACCCTGTCCCGCGAGGAGTTTGACGGCTGGTCGTTCAGCGAGGCCGAGCTGCAGCTGGCGTGGCTCACCGTGCGCGGCCAGTCCGGCCTGTTTGTGCTCCGCGCCCCCGGCTCTGATGGCAACGCCTTGTCGGGGGAAGTGGCCGGGGTAGCCTAGTCCCCGATCCAAACTGGGAGGGCGTGGTTCTCAACGCCTGCCGCTACTTCGGCCACACGCGGGATTATTGGTGGGGAAACCTCACCTGGGCCATCTACGAAGAGATGGAGTGGCAGCTGGCGGAAAATCCGCCGGCGGACCGCCTGGCCGCCATCTACTTCATCGGCAACCAATGGTGGGAGCCGCCGACCCGCACAGGCTCCGGCGCGCACATTTCCGCCGCCAGCGAAGACGCCGATGAAGTCTGGGAAAGCCCGTTCCCCGACGTGACGGACTGACGCGCTCACCCCGCGCCTGGAGCCCCGCGCCCAAGCAGCGCGCGGCGCGATAGCGCCCTCAAGGATCATCCGATGACCAACAATATCGCGGTCTCGATCACCGCCGACGTCGCCGATCTGACCGCCAAGCGGGCCATCGCCTCCACCGAACTGAAGGCGCTGCAGAAGGATCTGAACGACCTCGCCAAGACCGCCAGGGATGGCGGCATGACCGACGAGCTGAAGGCCAGGATGTTGGCCCTTGGCGACGGGGTGGCCAAGGCCAAGAGCCAGGTCAGCCAGATCGATACGCAGCTGAAGACCTTCGGCCGGACCGCCAATGAGACCGGGGCAGCGGTGGGCGGCCTGCACGCCGGCACGGCCGGCGTCACCCGTGAACTGCTGGTGATGGGCCGCGAGGCCAGCCGGGGCAACCTCAACCGCCTGGCCGGCTCGGCGACCATTCTCGCCGGGCGGCTGGGCCTGCTGACCCCGCAGATCCTGATGGTGGTTGGCGGGGTTCTGGCCCTGGCCGCGCCGGTCGTCTTGGTCGCCGCCGCGATGGAGTCCGCCGCCAACGACGCCGCCAAATACCAGGGCGCCCTGTCGGCCACCGCCAACTACGCCGGCCTCACCGCCGCCAGCTATCGTGACATGACCAGCGCGCTGGCCGTCTCCTCGCATATCGGCTTGGGGGAGGCCCGCAAGGAGCTGCTGGACCTAATCAACACCGGCAAGTTCAGCGGCGCGGAGATGCTGCTGATCGGCAAAGACTCCAACGCCATGTCGGAGATGACCGGCGAGTCCGCGGACAAGATGTTGTCCGAGTTCGAGAAGATGGGCGACGATGTCGCCAAGTTCGCCCGGGAGTATCAGGACCACTATCACCAGCTGACCACGGCCCAGTTCGAACACATCGAGGCCTTGCAGAAGGCCGGTGATGTCGAAGGCGCGCAGATGGCCTTCCTGCAGGCGGTCTACGGCTACCTCGGCAATCAGGCGCCGCGCCAGGTCGGGGCGCTGAAGAGCGCCTGGGACGATCTGACCATCGCGATTGGCGGGGCCGTGGACGCCGAGAAAAACTATGTTGCCGGTCAGGGCGACACGGCCGCCACACAGATCGCCAAGTCCAAGGCGGCCCTGTCCGAACTCTATGGCGAGAAGCTGCGTCAGCAGCACGGGGATGACGTCGGCATCTCGCCGGGGCTGCTGGATGAGCGCATCGCCGGCGGCGAGAAAATGCTGGCCTCGCAGCAGGCCTTGGCCGCCGCCACGGCCAAGACGGCCCAGGACGAGCGCGACAAGGCCAAGGCCCAGACCGAGGGCGTCGATGCGGCGGCCAAGCTGAACGAACAGTTCGAGGCGTCCAAGACCTCCGGCGAAAAGCTGAAGAAGACCCTGGCGGACATCAACCTGGAGCTGGCGCGCGCAACCGCGGCCGATCCGGGGAACAAGGCCCTCTACGAGCAGGAAGCCGCCGCCGCGCGGTCTCAGGCGGTCAAGTCCGATACGCCCCATGCGGCCAAACCGAAGAATGACGAGGTGCAGGTCTGGCAGGAGGAGCTGCAAACCAAACTCGAGGACGAAAAGGCCTATTTCGGAGACTCCAAGGCGGAGGAACAGAAGTTCTGGACTGACAAGCTGGCCCTGACCACGGCCGGCTCGTCCCAGCAGCGGGCGGTGAAGACCAAGCTCTATGACCTCGATCGCGACCTGGCGCGGCAGGCCTATGCCGACCAGCTCGCCAGCCTGAACGATCGACTTGAGGCCGACCGGGGCAACTGGTCGAAACAGCAGGCCGAGTGGGCGACCAAGCTGGCCTTCATCAAGGCCAGTTACGGCGCGCAGAGCAGCGAATACACGAACGCCCAGCGCGAGGAGGAGGCCGCCGAGCGCGAGCATCGCTCGACCATGGCGCAGATCCAGCGCGACGCTGAGGCGACCAGCGTGGAGCAGCTGAAAAGCACGCTTGCCGCCAACAAGACCATCCGCGATGAGGACGCCAGGACCCAGGAGGCTGTAACCCGCGCCAAGGGTTCCGGTTCACCGGTCGGGGAAATCCAGGCGGCTGTCCAGATCGCCGCCCAAGCGAGGGCGGCCCGCGCCGCCGACCTTGCCGACACCGCGACCACCTACCAAGCCGAGAATGCGCTGCTTCAAGCGGCGGTGGCCAGGGCCACGGTCAGCTACGGCACGGACTCCAAACAGTACGCCGACGCCCTGAAGGCCAAGCAGGAGGCGGATCAGGCCTATTACGACAAGCGCCGGGTCATGGAGGATCAGGCGACCCAGCAGTCGATCCGCGACGCGCAGGACATCCAGCAGAAATGGATGGGGATCACCCAGCCGATCGGTTCGGCCATGAGCGGGATGTTCCAGGGCATGGCCCTGCACCAGCAGACCTTCTCCCAGGCCGCTCTGAAGGCCGGCGACCAGCTGCTGTTCAAGTTCATCGACGTTGAGGTCCAGGACCTGGAGAAATGGACCGCGACCCAGCTGGCCAAGACGGGCCTGATCAAGACCCAGTCCACCATGCAGGGCCTGGCCCAGGCGGCGGCGGCCAGCAATACGGCGGTCACCCAGAAGGCGGCCGACCTTGCGGCGGTCACCGGTTACGCCGGTGTCGCCGCCGCCGCGACTTTCGCGGCCTATTCACCCGAGGCCGCCGCTGATCCGGCGCTGCCCGGCGAAATGGCGGCGGCGGCCTACGGCCAAGCCATGTCGATGGGTTCGTTTGCCAAGGGCATCGACGTCGTCCCGCGGAACATGATCGCCCAAATTCACGCTGGCGAACGGATCATGCCGGCGGCCGACAACAGCGCCATCATGGACGCGGTCGGCGCTGGCAAGGGCGGCGGAAGGGGTGGCGCATCGGTTAACAACACCTTCAACAACAACTTTCACGGCGTCTCCCACGATCCGCATGAGTTGGTCAGCGCGATGATGCCGCTGATCATGGAACGGTTCGAGAAGATGAAGCGGCGGGGCATGCTCGGATGACGCTGCCGGTCTATCCGGGTCGGGACCTGCTGCCGGGCATCACCTATGGCTCTACCTGGTCGCCCAGCTTCATGAACCTGCCCACGGCCACCACGGCGTCCGGCGCGGACATCGACCTGGCGGTCGCCCAGTATCCGCTGCACGATTTCGAACTGACCTATGAGTTCCTGCGGGATGGCGTCGGCCCCGGCGTCTGGCGCGACGGCGAGGGGCGGGAATTCCGCACCATGATGGGCTTCCTGCTGGAGACGGCGGGGACGGTGGGGCGGTTCCTCTACAAGAACCCGGACGACTTCCGGGTCTGGCGCAATCTGATCGGCGTGGGGGATGGCGCGACCACGGTCTTCCCCCTGACCCGCTTCTTCGGCGCCAACGGCTATGGCGCGAGCGAGCCGGTGGGCCAGGTCAATCTGGGCGAGGCGTTCAACGTCTATCTGAACGGCTCGGCCACACCGGTGAACCCGGACCTCTACACCGTCAGCACGGCCAGCCCGGTGGCCAATACGATCACCTTCGACACGGCTCCGCCGGCGACCCAGGCCATCGCGGTGGACATGTCCTATTTCTACTACTGCAAGCTTTCGGCCAACAACAACACGGTCAAGAAGTTCATGAACAGCCTGTGGTCGATGGACAAGGTGGCGCTGCACAGCTGCCGGCCGGGGGCCTGAGCCATGGCCGCCCTGCTGCGCGCCACCGCCAACGGCCTGCTCGCGGACGCCCTGGCGGCGGGGACGGTTCGTGCCCGCGCCGACCTGTTCACCTTCACCCTGCTCGACGGGACCATCCTCAACTGGACCAGCTGGGACCAGCCGGTGGTGTTCGCGGGCGTCACCTATTCCCCAGGCGCGCCGGCCGACGGGTCGCAGACGCCGTGGATCGAACGGACCACTTGGAACGTCTCCAACACCATGGAGATACCGGAGATGACGGTGCTTCTCCGGGCCCTGAACGCCGGCTTCAACGGCGGCGCCAATATCAAGACCCAGGTCCATAACGGCCTGTTCGACGGCGCGACCTTCCTGCTGTCTGAAGCCTATATGGTCGCCCCGCCGGTTATCCTCGACACCGTCCCCCTGTTCGGCGGCAAGATCGCCGGGATCGACCTGACCGCCACCACGGCCACCATCGACGTGCGCGGCAAGATCAACGACCTGGACCAGTACGCCCCGCACAACCTCTATCAGATCGGCTGCAACCACGGCTTCTGCGATCCCGGCTGCACCCTCAGCAGCGCGGCGTTCACGGCGGATTTCACGGTCGGCTCATCCGGCCTGACCTCGTCCTTCCTGCCCTGGCCGGCCACGCCGCCGACGAACGCCAGCACCTACCAGAACGGCCAGATCACCATGTCCAGCGGCGCGGCCTCGGGCCAGACCCGCACCGTCGGCTTGGCCAACAGTGCTGGCCTCACATTGACCTATCCGCTGTATCAGACCCCCGCGCCGGGGGATGGTTTCTCCGCTTTCCGGGGTTGCAGCAAAGCGAAGATGGACGACTCCGGCCAGGGCTGCACCGACTACGACAACGTCCAGCACTATAAGGGCTATCCCGACGTGCCGCCGCCGAACGCGGCCTACTGATCGCGCCCTGCTCAAGCGGGCCGAAGGCCGCCAGCACCACGAAAGGTTTTCCATGGTTCGCGTCGAGGGCTGCGACATGCTGGCCGATGCGGCGGGCGGGGAGGAGCGGCACGTTTTCGCCACGACGGCGGAGGCCGAGGGCCGGGCGGCCTTCATCAACGAGGCCCTGTCCTGGCGCGGCACGCCCTTCCGCAACTGCGGCGACGTCAAGGGACCGAACGGCGCGGTCGACTGCGCCATGCTGCTGGTGCGGTCCGCCGTCGACACCGGCAGGATACCCGCCTTCGATCCGCGGCCCTATTCCCCGACCTGGATGCTGCACCGGCGCGAGGAGAAGTTCGTCGACTGGATGGTCAAGCTCGGCGCCCATGAGGTCGAGCGGCCCCGGGTGGGCGATATCCTGCTCTGGCAGTTCGGCCGCACCTATGCCCACGGCGCGATCCTGATCAATTCGCGCCAGGTCATCCATGCCTACACCGCCGCCGGGGCGGTGATCATCTCCGACCTGGACGAGCCGCTGCTGCGGTTCCTGCCGGTCAGCTTCGCCCAGGTCCCTCGGCCGGTTCGCTACTTCGATCTGTGGGGCTAGCCCTTGTCCCTGTTCGCCGGCAACCAGAGCCCCACCAACGCGCCGATCAACTACACCGGGCTGAACGTCGGCTCGTCGCAGTGGAACGCGCCTGTCCCGATCTTCTGGGGCATGCGGCGGCTGTCCACCAACGCCGCCTGGTTCGGCAACTTCTCCGCCAAGTCGGAAGGCGGCAAGGGCAAGGGCGGCGGCGGCAAGGGCGACCAGCAAAAGACCTACACCGCCTCGGTGGTGCTGGGCCTGTGCGAGGGGCCCCTCGACGCCACCGATCCGGTCGGCAACATCTGGGCCAACGGCTCGACCACCACCACCACCACCCTGTCGGCCATGAATATGGTCCTGGCCCTCGGTACGACCGAACAGGCGCCCTGGAACTATCTGGTCGACAATTACCCCGACGCGGCCCTGGCCTATTCCCAGCTGGCCTACCTGGGCGCCATCAACCTCGGCCTGGGGGAAAGCGCGACGATCCCGGACAACGGGTTCGAGTGCAAGCGAACCCTGGACTTCGCCTTTGTGAACTCCACCCACGCCAGCGGCTGGATCAACCCCAACTCGCACACCCAGTCGCTGGGCGTCGACTGCCTGATGAGCGACATCATCCCCGACCTGCTGACCAATGTTCAGTACGGGATGAGCTTCAACGCCGGCGACCTGGGCGACATGACCCAGTACGCCACCTATCAGCGGGCGCAGGGGATATTCTTCTCGCCGCTACTGAACAGCCAGGAGAAGTGTACCGAGATCCTCGATCGCTGGGCCATGCTGTCCAATGCATGGATCTATTGGGCCGGGACCGCGATCAATTTCGTGCCCCTGGGCGACAGTGTCGTCACCGGCAATGGCGTCACCTATACCCCCGATGTCGATGTCGCCTATGACCTGGACTACGACGACTTCCTGCCCGGCAGCGGCAAGGACGACGGCCCGGTCAAGGTCACCCGCATCGACCCGGCGGACGCCCACAACCGCACCGCCCTGGATTTCACCGACCGCACCCTGGCCTACATCGATAACCCGGTCGAATGGAAGGATGACGGCCTTGTCGATCAGTATGGGCTGAGGGACAATTCCAGCACCGAGGCGGACGAAATCTGCGACCCGGCGGTGGCCAAGGTCGTGGTGCAGTTGCTGGGCAAGCGCAACGCCTACATCCGCAACACCTACACCTTCAAGACCAGCTGGCGCTTCATCCTCTGCGTGCCCGGCACAATCCTAACGCTGACCGAGCCGAATATCGGTCTCGATCATGTCCGGGTGCGGGTTCAGAAGGTTAGCGGCGACGAAAAGGGCCAGCTCAGCTTCATCTGCGAGGAATTCCCCGGCAACGTCGGCACCTATTATCCGGCGGTGGCGGCCGCGGCGATCACCGCCCCGACCACGCCGATCCTCAACATCCCGCCCGGCAATGTGAACACGCCGGCGATCATCGAGCCGGACTCATCCTTCACCGCCGGCACCCCCCAGATCATCATCGCCGCATCCGGCGGCGTCGCCTGGGGCGGCTGCACGGTCAACATCAGCTTCGACGGGGTCAACTACAGTCAGATCGGCGTGATCAACGCCTCAGCCAAACAGGGCCTGCTGACATCCGCCCTGGCGGCCTATGGCGGGGACAATCCGGACACGGCCGACACCCTGGCCGTGGACTGCACCGAAAGCCTGACCCTGCCAACGCCGGTCAGCAACGACGACGCCACGGCCCTGCGGACCCTGTCTCTGGTGGCGGCCCAGCCGACCCTGGTGGGCGACGCCTACGAGGTTCCGAACAATGGCGAGCTGCTGGCGTTCGGATCGGTCACCTCCACGGCCACCTATGCCGCCAACCTGACCTATCTGCAGCGCGGCGCCTACGGCACCGCGCCGGGCGCGCACGGCGTCGGCGACCAGTTCACCCTGCTGGACGTCACCGGCACGGACGGGACCTCGGTGGCTTACGATCTGCCGGCCCAGTACATCGGCCAAGTCCTGTATCTGAAACTGGCCTCGTTCAACGTCTTCGGCCAGGCGTCGCAGGATCTCTCCACCGTCGCGGAATACCAGTACACGCCGACGGGCGCGGGCTTTGGCGGCGGCACGGTCGGCGCGCCGCTGGAGCCTACCGGATTCGGGCTGCTGGGATCGCCGGGCGCCACCAGCGTGCCGCTGGCCTGGACCGCCAACCAGAGCAGCGACAATGTCACCCGCTACACGGTGTGGCGGGCGCCCGGCGCCAGCGCGGCCTTCAGCTCGGCCTCGGAGATCTGGTCGGGGCTGGCCCTGGCCTATACCGACGGCGCGGTGGCGGCCAACACCGCCTATACCTACTTCCTGACCGCCAACAATTCGGTCGGTGGCTCGCCCAACACCGCCGGGGTGAACGCCACCACGAGCGCGTCCATGACCGGCTCGACGACTCTCGTCACGGCCGCCTCGTCTCCGCTCAGCCTGGGCGTCGCCCCGGGCCTGACCTGGTACGTCGATGTCAACAACACCGCCGGCGCGCCGTTGCAGATCAACCTGCCGACCGGAGCCCCGGTGGTCGGCCAGCGGATCGTCATCACCGACGCTGGCGGGAACGCCACCACCAACGCCTTCACTATCAAGGCGGGGGCCACGACGATCGACACCGTCAATATCAGCAACGGCTGGTCCGTGGTGCGCTGGAACGGGTCGGCCTGGCTGAGGAGCGCGTGACGCGCATGGAACACCCGATGATGCGAACCCGGTTCGTTTTGGCGGTGCTGCTGTGCGCCGCCTCATGCCACACCGTGCCCGCTTACGCCGGCCAGGTCCCGACCCCGGTCAATGCACCAGCTTCCGTAACCGCCGGCGACGCGCTAAGCGCCACGTCCAATCCGCAGCAGGCGGCGGACAGCGGTGTCAGCCTGAGCGCTGCGGGGCAGAACAAGGTCCTTGCCGGCCCATCTTCCGGCGGCGCGGGCGCGGCAGCCTTCCGCGCCCTGACCAACGCGGACATGCCGTCCACCGGCCCCGGCGCCGGCTCGGTCAGCAGCGTGGGTCTGACCGCGCCGGTGGAGTTCACCGTCAGCGGCGCCCCGGTCACCGCCGCCGGCACCCTGGCGATCGCCAAGGCCACCCAGTCCGCCAACAGCATCTGGGCTGGCCCATCTTCCGGCTCCGCCGCGCAACCCGGGTTCCGGGCGCTGGTCTCCGCCGACATGCCGGCCACGGGCGCCGGCAGCGGGACGGTCATGAATGTCGGCCTGACCAGCTCGTCGACCGCTTTCAGCATCACCGGCTCGCCGGTCACCAGTTCGGGAACCATCACCCTGGGGGTAGCGACCCAGAGCTCAAACCAGGTGTGGGCGGGTCCGACCTCCGGCTCGCCACTGCGGCCGGCCTTTCGCGCGCTGGTGGCGGCCGATATCCCGTCGCTGGCGACGCTCTATGCACCCAGCGCCGTCACCACGGCGACCACGGTCGCGGGGTTGCCCGCGCCTTCCTTGGCGGCCCGTGGCTTCGTCACAGATTCGACCCTGCCGCTCACCGGAACCAATCTCGGCGCCGCGGTCGTGGGTGGCGGCGCGAACAAGGTCCCCGTCTATTCCGACGCGACCGCCTGGTACATCGGCTGAGGACACTGCCATGATCCTGATGATCGCTCCCGCCTCGGGGATGACGTTCGGCGCCATGCCCTCAGGCGCCAGCTACGTCTCCGACCCCTTCGCCCTGGTGCGAATTTTCAACGACTCCAGCGCCGACCAGACCGCCCTTGAGGGCGCGGGGTGTTTCACCCTGACGCCCTTCGGCAACTGGGGGAACGCCGGCTTCGTCACCCTGGCGGACCTGTACGCCGCCGACACCGGGTCGATTCTGCCGGGGATCACCGGCTATCCGATCCACACCGTCGCCACGGTCTTCACCGACCCGACCCTGGCCAACTGCGGCACCTGGGCCAAGACCACGACGGGCAATGGCTCCGGCGCCTGGACCCAGGTTTCCACCGAAACCCTGGCCTCGATCGCCACGACCGCAGGCGCCGCCGCGACCAGCGCCGCGACCGCCGCGACGACGGCCTCCGCCGCCGCGGCCGCGGCTGGAACATCGGCCGCCACGGCGTCAGGGGCCGCCACCACGGCGACCACGGAAGCTGGCATAGCGACGACCGCCGCCGGCTCAGCCTCGGCGTCAGCAACCGCGGCCGCCAACGCCGCCGCCGCCGGAACCGGCGGCCAGGTGTTCACGACCCACGCCGCCTTTGCCGCCGCGCTGAGTGGTCTCGGGAACGCCAATTATCAGGTGATCGCGGACGAAACCCACGGCGGCGACTGGACCATCTATTCGGTCGCCAGCCATGCCGCGACCTTCCTGATCGACCTGTCGCCCGGCGGCATGTCGGAGCCCCAGCTGACCTCGCTGTTCAACGCCATGCAGGCCGCCGGCCTGTTCGCGAACTTCCAAGGGATCTAGCCCCCATGACCTTTAAGACCGCGCTGGCGGCTTCGGCCGCCCTGATGGTGCTTGCCTGCGCGTCCGCGTCGATGGCGCAGACAACCACCAACGCCCTGCCGGCCAACGCCGCGCCGCTGCCCACCGACGTGGTTTCCTGTCAGCCGGCGGCGGCGGGGACCACGCCCGGCACCGCCAAAAAATGCACCCTGGCCCAGGTCGTCTCCGCGACCCCGCCGAGCGCGATGGCCACGGCTTTGCGTCCGCAGAACACCCCGTGGAACGCCAACAATGGCATGACCAATTTCGGCGACAGCGTCACGGCCGGTTTCGGCACGACCGTTTTTCCCACCAACGGCTATGCCAACCTGATGGCCGTCGACTTCGTCAATGGGGTCGGTAAATTCAACAACCTGGGCGTCTCCGGTGACGACGCCGCCGACGTCGCAACCTCGATGTTCACCAACCTGAACCCGACAGATTCCGGCAATCCGATCGTCACCGTCATGGACGGGATCAACGACCGGACCAATGACCCGAACAAGCAGGTGGTTTTCCAGCAAATCCTTGGCTCAGGCATCGTCCGCGCGGCGATCTCCAACACCAACACCGTGGCGGCGGCCGCGGCCCTGGTGACGGCGGCGGGGGCTTGGTCATCCGACACGACCTTCGCAAATCTGACCGGCGAGACGTCGACCACGAACGGTTCGACGCTCACGCTGACGAGCGCTAACTTTCCGGGAGGCGTCTTCTACCTCTACTACCGGATCAACAACAGAGGCGGCACGACCACAGGCGGCAGTTTCACGGTGTCGGTGGACGGGACTGTCGTCGCCGACACCGTCTCCGGCGCCTCGCCGATCACGACGTTGCCTTTCGGCGGCGCGACCTACCCAAGCATTGCGGCGCTTCCAACGGCTCCGGCGCTCGCGCGATTTCCGGTTGCCAGCGGTATCCATACGGTCGTGGTGACGGTGACGTCTCCAACCCTATCAACCAACCCGGTCCAAATTCTAGGGTTCGCCATCCCCAACGGCCAGATCGGCGGCCAGAGCGCCCCTCGCGTCGCCGTCGGCGGCACCATCTTTCAGCAGAATGGCGCCCAGGAGAATTTGCAGGCGCCGATGAACGTCCTGAACCAACAGATGGCGGCCCAATTCGCCGCCGACGGCCTGGACGTTCGCTTCGCCAATGTAAGAGCCTACATCAATTCCACGACCGACATGGCGTCGGTGGCGACCCAGAATTGCCCCGCCAGCACCGCGCCAGGACTGCACCCCAACGACTGCGGCCATCGGCACCTGGCCCAGGCCTTCGAGGACACGATCGCCGCCACCAGCGCTCCGCTCACCCAGCCGCTCAACCTGTCTGGCCTTCCCGTGCCGGCGACGCAAGACTTGGCGAATGGTCAGACCGTGGACGATGGCACCCACCTGGCTGCCGGCGGCCACTGCGTTTCGACTTTCCTCGGCTATTGCTGGGGCGAGACGATGCTCTTGGCGGGCGGGCGCTACACCAATATCCTAATGGCCGGCAACACCAGCTCGATGGGCTTCGGCTTCAGCTTTGCCCCTGCGCATCCGACGACGGCTCAGGTCCTTGCCGGGCTCGCCTACAAGTTCAGCGAGGACAACAGCATGCAGTGGGGCACGGCGGGAGCCGGCGTCACGGCTAATGAGCAATTGCAGCTGGCGCTTGCCGCCCCCCCGACGTCCCTGTCCGGCTATCATGAGGTGCGCGGTAGCGGCACAAGTTCTTCGGGCCTGATCGGTGGCCTGGATATCGGCGACAGCGGCGTCTTTGGCGGCATTCACTGGCTGTTCGATACAACCCACAGCGCCTTCGCCTTTGGCGTCTACGCGCCGAACAATGAGAATATCTGCAGCTTTTTCTACCCGTCCGGAACGACGCCCACCGCCGCGTCGAACTTCACCTGCCCGGACTACGTGACGCCGACGGGGGATCGTGACAGCAATTCATTCACGGCCGCGACGGCTTTCATCGCTGGCGGCAGCGCGCCGGCCGGATCAGGATCCTGCTCGATTGGGACCCAGACCGGCGGCAACACCGTGGGCTTCTTCAAGACGCCCAGCGCCTGTTCGGCGACCACGGCGACCCTGACCTTCAGCAAGACGGCGCCCACCGGCTATGTCTGTCACGTCACCGACATGACCTCGGCCGCCATCGCCCCGCAAACGTCTTCGTCCCTAACATCCTGCACCGTGAAAATCACCAGCGGCGCGAACGACAATTTCGCCTTCAGCGCGATGGCCGGTTGAGGCTTTCAGCGTCCTGGATCAGCGCGCTTACCCGCCGCCCGTGAGCCATTGGAGCCCAGCATGCCCGTCCCCACGCCTCCCGAGGCGCCCGTCGTCGTGTCCTCTGCGCCGCGCCGCTCGGTGGACACCTATTTGGTGGTGCAGGCTATTGTCGTCCTGATGCTGGGCGCGCTCGCCCTGGCTTTGGTGCTCAAGGGCGACACTAGTCATGCAGCGGAGATCGGCGCCGGCCTGATCGGCGCCCTGGCGCTGAACCGCAAGCGGAGCGGCGAGCAATGACCCCGTCCACCGCCTGCGCATCGCTCATCAAGCAGTTCGAGACCTGCGGCAAGCCGCTGGGCGACGGCCGCTTCATCGCCTACCTGCCGACGCCACAGGATCGCCCGACCATAGGTTGGGGCACGACCGGACCCGACATCAAGCTCGGATTGGTCTGGGCCAGGGCCGAGTGCGATGTCCGCTTCGCCGCCGATCTCAAGACCTTCGGGGAGGGGGTGGCTAAGCTGATCACCGGCCCCACCACTCAGGCCCAGTACGACGCCATGGTCTGCCTGACCTACAACATCGGCCCGGGCAGCTTCCGCGTCTCGACCCTGCTGCGGATGCATAACGCCGGTGACCACGAGGGCGCAGGCGCCCAGTTCGCCGACTGGAACAAGCAGGCCGGCAAGGTCCTAGCTGGACTGACCACCCGCCGCGCCGCAGAGGCCGCGCTGTACCGCTCCTAACCATCACGCAATCTGGGGACAAAAGCGCCCCTGATCTGACCGGCCAGAAGCCGAGTGGGCCAGAGCGCCCAATCGAAAGCCTACACATGCCCGAAGTGAACAGCGCGTCCGACGAGCGGACCGTCAACAACACCATGCGCCACGCCTATCGCGTCCTGAGTGACGACGAGAAGGCCAAGATGCAGGCCATCAAGGACCAGGGCCTCGCGTTCCACGACTTCATCGCCAGCCTTGGCTCCAGCCGCGAAATCTCGCTGGCCAAGACCAAGGTCGAGGAAGCGGTGATGTGGGCCGTCAAGCACCTCACGGCCTGAGCCCGTCATGTCCCCGGCGGCGACCCTGCCGGGGACCAACCCATCCGCCCCGCTCGTGGGCCGATCCGTGCTGGCCGGATGCCGGATAGCAGAAGAACTAGGAGAACCAACCATGCTGACCGCAGGTCCGCTGACCGTGAAACATATCGAGTCGAACGGCTTCGAATCGATCGTGCAGTCCACCCATGTGAACTTCATTCCGGGCGATACCCAAAACCCGACCGAGCTGATCGCTTTCGGCGTCGCGCAGCCGGTTTCTGATGGCTGCAATCGCTACCGGAATGGCATCGTCTATGTGATGAACGAGGCCGGCGCGACTGTCGCCAAATACGAGATCGACTGAAACGCCGAAGCTGCGCCGGCTGATAGGCGCGGAAGCTGGGCTCGCCCAGCCGAGCGGGTGGAAGGCCCGCACCTCATCAATCTCCGACCACACCCATCCCGGCGCACCCCGCGCCGAGACGAGGGCCATTGCGCCCACAACCTGAAGAGAACCGCACCATGTCCACTACCGAAAACCCCCTGCAGGAAGTCGAAGGCGCCGCCGTGGCGACCTGGGACACCATCAAGAGCAAGCTCGGCGCGACCTTCGGCGCGCTTGCCACGGTCGGCGCGACCGACGCCGCCTCGGCGATCGGCGCGCTGGGCTCCGCCGCCGTCACCTTCGGCCCGACCCTGCTGATCCAGGCGGCCGACCTGGTGCAGACCGTCGTCTCCGAAGCCGAGCAGGGCGCGAGCTATGCCGACATCGAGACCGCCGTCCTGAACAAGGCGGAGGCCGATGGCAAGGCCGACCTGACGGCCATCGAAACCGACGTCTGGCAGGTCCTGATCGGCCTGTTCGCCAAGGCCTGACCCCTCGGGCGCTCGCGCCCGTCTCGATGCGGCTGCGCCGGTGGCGGTGCTGGCCGCAGTCGCGCGCCCCGGCCTTTCCCTCCCCTGTGAGGCCGGGGCGCAGTTTTTTCGAAAGATCACCGATGACCGACATCCTTGCGCCGGCGGTCTCGCCGTCCAACGCCATCAACGACCCGTCGAAGACCCTGCGGGATTTCGCGCTGGCGGACCTGGCTCAATACACGCCCGAGCGGACGCCTGACCCCAACGCCAGCAAGGACGTGCAGCTGTTCCTGGTCGGCAAGGATGACGTGCACGATGTGCTAAAGCACCTGCTCAGCCGCGCCTCGATCTGCATCCACCTCAATATGTTCGGCTATGACGATGAAGAGCTGAACACGATCCTCATGGCCAAGGCCATGGACCCGAACGTCTATGTGTTCATCACCCTGGACCTGAGCCAGGCCGGCGGAAAGCACGAGGCGGCGCTGATCGCCCTCGATCGCCAGATGAACCTCGCCGCGTTCAACACCCACTTCGCGATCGGTCAGTCCGCGACACATTCCATCAGCCACACCAAAGGCGCCGTGCTTGACAACCGCGTCGTGTTCCAGGGCTCGGTCAACTGGTCCAGGGACGGGGAGGGGACCTTCGTCACCCGGGGCCAGCCCGGCGGCGTTGGCTACAAGGCCCAGAACAATACCCTGGACGTCATCCTCGACCTGGGTATTGCCGCGCGCTTCCAGGCCAGGCTGAGCGACGAACACCTGATCGCCGTCAAACAGCAACTGGCGAAGGCGGCCTGATCGCGCCGCGAACCCGGTTCGCTTCCCGCCATGACTGATCTCCAGCGCGACCAACTGGTCGCCGCCGTCTTCGCCACCCCGGCCGGCAAGCGGCTGATCGAGGATGTCCAGGCGCGCGGCGCGACCTGCCTCACCCTCGCCGATATCGCTGCCGCCATCGCCCGCGCTCGGCGGACGTGGTCGACCGCCAATCCGGAAACCCACGAATGATCGCCACCGTCCTGGGCCAGCTGCTGATCGGCTGGCTGATCACCGATTTTCTGAGCGGCGTCGCCCACTGGTGGGAGGACCGCGTCGGCCGCCGAGACTGGCCGGTGATCGGCCGCATCGTCGTGGTTCCCAATCGCGAGCATCACCGCGTGCCGCTGGCCTTCCTGCGCGCCCGGCTGTGGAAGCGGAACCGCGCGGTCTGGCTGGTCGCCGGCCTGATCTCGATCACGTGGCTGCTCTTGTTGGGGCCGTCCTGGACCTGGGCGTCGGCGACGATCGGCGGCCTGGTGGTGGGCGAGGTCCACGGCCTGGCGCATCGGCCGCCCCGGCCGGGATCCTGGCCGGGGATTCTGCAGCAGATCGGCCTGATCCAGTCGCCACCCCACCACGCCGGCCATCACCGGGCGCCCTCCGACCGTCGCTACTGCATCCTGACCGACTGGCTCAACCCGGTGCTCGACAGGGTTGGCTTCTGGGTCGCCCTCGAGACCGCTCTGACCTGCATCGGCCTTGAACCCAACAGGGGAACAGCATGATCCTCAACACCGTCCGCTTCATCATCGGCGTCTTCTGCACGACAGCCCTGTTCTGGGCCGGGATGCTGTTCGAGCACCGGCCGGCCGGTTGGCCCAACCTCAACGTGCCGCTGCCCTTTGGCGCCCACTGGACATTCCAGCTGCCCGACGGGCCATACGTCAAACTCACCGTCCTGCAAGCCCGGGAGGCGCAAGCCGGCCGCCAGGTCGTGGCGCTCCAGGCCAGGCAGTTGGCGATCGCCACGAGGGCGAATGCGGCTCAGGCCGCCGTCCAACTCAGAATTCAGACTGTCACCAAAACCCTCATCAAGGAGGTTCCCGTCTATGTCGATCGCCAAGCTGTCGCTGCTTGTACTGTCAACACTGGCTTTGTGCGCCTGTACAACGCCGCCGTCGTCGGCGAGCCCCTCCCAGGCGGGGATGCCAACACCGCCAGCGGCGCTAATGACGCCCCCTCCGGTGTTGGACTCGATACCGTTGCCCGCGTCTCCATTACCAACCTCGGAAAAGCCCACTCGGCCATAGAGCAGGTGAGAGGCTGGCAGACCTGGTATCAGTCTGAATATCAGGCGTGGCTCGCCACCCGCGCCAAGCTCGCCAACCCAGCCAAATAGCCACCGTCCCCGACCCGCGTAGAAGGATCGCCGAACGATGCCCCCCGAATCGACCCTTACGACCCGCCTGCTGGACGCTGGCGCCCCGGCATGGGCGATCATGATGGCCGAGGAGGTGGGCGGCCTGAAGCAAACCATCGGCGTCCCCAGCGACGACGGCAAGAGCGGCTCCGGCTTGGTCGGAAAGGTCAACGACATGGGGGCCAAGATGGACGGGCTGATGAGTCTGAAAACCCTCGGCATCGGCGCCCTCGGCGGCATCGCCCTGGTGCTGGCCATCGTCGTGTTCGGCCTCAAAGGGACCTTCGCCGCGGTCCTCGGGATATTCGGGGTCAAGGTTTAGGCCCCTGCCGCCGGCCGCCCGCGACTCGCCATATCGACCGGCCCCTTAAGCGCCGCGGTCCCCGGAAGGGGCCGCGGCGCTTTTTGCGTTTTCGCAAGCGGCCTTCTCGGCCATCGTCGGCGCCTCATCACCCGGCGACCCAGGGTGCCATCCGCCGCCCATGCCGATGACGAAGGCCGATACCTGCGCGGACCCGCACTGGGGGCACCGCAACCGAGGCCCCACGACGCCCAGCGTCCCGTCCGGGGTGAAGCGCTCCACCAGCTGACGCCCGGACCAGGTCCTCTCCGCCTTGCAGTCAAGGCAGGTGAACCGGACGCCATTGCCCACCGCCGCGATGTGCCCGAATCGCCAGTCGTGATGGGAAGAAACTTGCGTCACGCGGCCGTTCTGCGTCCGTTCACGGCCGGAGTCCAGGGACGAAAGAGGAACGCCGCGTCGCTCGCGCGTCGCTCGGAGTTTTCCGGAACAGCTCGGAAAATCCGGAAAAGGACGTAAATTCAATGATGAGAGAGGGTGGTGCGAAGTCGTCCCCGGAGCGCCAAAAAGGAGCGCCGGTTTGGATAATTAGCCAATAATTTCAGCAACGTAAGTTTGGAGGCCTGGCCGAGAATCGAACTCGGGTACACGGATTTGCAGTCCGTTGCGTAACCACTCCGCCACCAGGCCGCGCCGCATTTCTGGCCTTCCGGCCTCGCGCGAGGGGCGATGGCTAACAGAAGGGCCGCCGGGGAGCAATCCTATGCGTCCAGGCCAATTGCGCTCTCGTTAAGAGCGGCCCTATAAGCGGATCAATTCCATCCTTAGGGCTCCCGGCCAATGACGTTCGATTTCGCCGCCGCGCGGCAGACCATGGTCGAGACCCAGGTCCGCGTGAATGACGTGACCGACCTGACCATCCAGACTGCCATGCGGCAGGTTCCGCGCGAGCGGCACTGCCCCGAGGGCCGCGCCCACATGGCCTACGCCGACGCCGAGGTGGAATACGCCCCCGGCCGCTGGCTGCTGCGCCCGCGCGACGTGGCCAAGCTGGTGCAGTCGGTGCGGCCCCGCGCCGGCGAGCGCGCCCTCTGCATCGCCGCCCCCTACCTGGCCGACCTGCTGGACGACATGGGCCTGCTGGTCACCCGCCTGAATGACGGCGACCTGACGGCGGCGCCGGCCGGCGCGTTCGACCTGGTGGTCTGCGAAGGCGCGGTGGCCGAGGTTCCGGCCTCCTGGATCGCGGCCCTGGGTGACGGCGGCCGTCTGGGCGTGATCGTGCGCAAGGGGCCGGTGGGCAAGGTGCGGGTCTATCTGAACACCGCCGCCGACATCGGCTGGCGCGAAGTCTTCGACGCCACCCCGCCGATGATGGCCGGGTTCGAACCCGTGGCTGGCTTCGCGTTCTAGCCGAACGCCGGTGCGTTCTTCGACGCGGCCCTTTGGGCCGGCTCAGGATGACGTGGTTAGGTGGGCTCCATAATTCTGCGTCATGCTGAGCCGCCCCCAACGGGGGGCGTGTCGAAGCACGCACTCACGCTCGCCCCCTCTGCGACCACCGCGCGCACACCCGATCCCCAAACAAG
>Ga0302314_10000563_pt1 | contig 68409 bp, 58 predicted proteins | sample III_Palsa_N2_3_FD_200533 | JGI IMG/M metagenome (GOLD analysis project Ga0302314, IMG submission 200533) | Peat permafrost microbial communities from Stordalen Mire near Abisko, Sweden - III_Palsa_N2_3 | ecosystem: Environmental > Terrestrial > Soil > Palsa > Peat permafrost | place: Sweden...
CAGTTCGCAGCACCCATAAGATGCCGTTCATCACGGATCGGTTGTCGTGGACGGGTGGCCGGCCTTTGCCGTCGGCTCGCCGCTCCGGTTCCGGGATCAAAGGCTCCAGGATCGCCCATTGTTCATCGGTAAGTTCGTCTTTTCTAGCCATGCGTAAAAGTTAACACATGGCTGAAAAAGTTAACAGACCGTATTTATGGAATGAGTTCTAGTAACATGCAGACTCCTTTAAATATGTTCGATCACACGTTGATGCTGTGATTGAACTTATTCTAGAATCTGCGTTTTGATTAAGATATCAGGCCGGTCACATCTGCGCCGTCCGATTCCCGCAGTTTTGAGCGGTGCGTCACATGCTCCGGCGATTTCCCGTTATCATCGCCAGATATTTTCGCTATCGCCTCACACGCCGCGCCATCCATGTCCCTCTCGTTCAAAATCACCACTTCTTCCGCGCCCGCACATGGCCCGTCCTTCCTGGCGCAGTGGATTGCCGAGGTGTTATGCGCGGACGAGGCGGACCGCGATGCTGCTGCTGATGCGGCAGTGGGGGCGGAAGCGGTCTTCGCCGGGCAGCTTGCCTGTGTGGCGCGGCTGTTTCTGGAGTTGGCGGGCATTCCCGTCTTCGATCTGCCCGAGGTGGTTTCGATTGCGGCAGAACCGGCGCGTGCGGGCAACCTGGTGATCGAATTGCGCTTCCTCGAGTCGGGTTTGATTGCGCGCAATGCTTATCTGCACGCCATCCGGTTTGCAGCGGCCAAGTGCGAGCTGCTGGCGCGCACGCCGGTCTCGGATGCGGCCAAGGAAAACCTGTTTGCCGAGATCGAACAGCAGATCGTCGCACCGGCGCAGCGGACGCTGCTGTTCGGCAAATCGACCATGCAGATACTGCGCGGCGCGCACCGGCTGGGCATTCCCTTCATGCACCTGGGCGCCGGGGTCTACCAGTTCGGCTGGGGCAGCAAGGCGCGCCGCATGGAGCGCAGCATGGGCGACCGCGACAGCGCCATCGCCAAGCGCTTCGTGGCCAGCAAGGCCATCGCCGCCGGGCTGATGCGCATGGCGGGCCTGCCTGCGCCGGTGCATCTCGTGGTGCGCGCGGTCGGCGAGTTGTCCGGCGCGGCCGCCCGGCTCGGCTTTCCGCTCGTGGTCAAGCCTGCAGACGGCGGACGTGGCGAAGGCGTGGCGGTCGATATCGATAATGCGCAGGTGCTGGCGTCGGCTTTCGAGGCGGCGCGCCTGGTTTCGCCCACCGGGCAGGTGATCGTGGAGCGGCAGGTGGCCGGCGTATGCCACCGGCTCTTCATCGCCAACGGCAAATTGCTGTACGCGGTCAAGCGGTTGCCCATGTCGGTCGAGGGCGATGCCCGCCACAGCGTGGCGGAACTGATCGATCGCGCTCGTGCGAAAGAGGGGCGCCTGCCGCCGTGGCGCCGCTCGCCGGTGCCCGTGCTGGACGAGGCGGCGCTCCATGCCATGCGGCAGGCCGGCTGGCACAGCGATTCGGTTCCCGGCGCCGGCGTGCTCGTGCCCTTGCGCCGCATCGAATCGACGCAATGGGGCGGGGTCGATGAAGACGTCACCGCTCGCCTGCATCCGGAAAACCTCGCCGTGGCCTTGCGTGCCGCGCAAATCGTGGGACTCGATATCGCCGGGGTCGACATGATCAGCCCGGACGTCGCCGTGCCCTGGTTCGACAACAGCGCCATCATCAATGAAGTCAATATCGGGCCGTTGCTGGGCGGAGGCGAGATTTCACGGCGCCATATCCCCGATTTCTTCCGCGATTTCATCGAGGGCGACGGGAATATCCCCGTCGAAACCTTCACCGGCGACCAAGCCTGGGAAGCGGCGCGGCGCAGGCAGGGCGATTACGTACAGCGCGGCCTGCGCTGCTTTATGACCTCGGCCGGCCATACGCTGGATCAGGATGGCAAACCCGTGGTCATGCGTTTGACGCGATTGGCGGATCGGGAGCGGGCCTTGCTATGCCGGGCCGATGTCGACGCACTATTGATCGTCGAGGAACAGCCGGTGCCGTCTGGCGCCTATGTGGCCCCATAGTCACGCGATCGGCGGCCCTTTTAGCTCCACGACATTATCTTCCGGATCACTGATGTAGATCGACGGCCCTTCACCCTCCGCGCCATAACGCGAAGCCGTCGGGTCCGCCGCCACCCCATGCTGCACCAGGTGTAGCCGGATCGCCTGCTCATCGAACGGCTCGACGCGCAAGCAGAAGTGATCGAGATTACGCCCTTGGGCCCCCGGTGCCGCGCCGCCCATCTTGCCGAGCTTGCCATCCACCGGCACCAGATCAATGAGCGAACTGCCGGCGCGCAGCTGTACCAGGCCGATCTCATCCTGGCGCCGTTCGATTGTGCAGCCCAGCACGCCGGTATAGAAGGCCAGCATCATGTCGAGGTTCTTGATGCGCAAGACGAGGTGGTCGATTTCGCGGATGTGGATCATGCCGGGTGGTCGGGGGAATTTTGCACCAGTATAGTGCCAAATCACTAAGGGGTTTGGTGCAAGGCTTTCGTCCAACCCCCATCCATGCTAGACTTGCGAACTTTTCAAGGGCAAGGGCGCTCTACATCGGTGCAATGTAAGCCGCGATCCATCAAGTGATTTCATTTTGATAAAGATGAAGTCGGGGTCGTCCCGGTGCCGGGTCTCATCCGGCCTGATTGAACCACTCGCATGACCATGAATACACTCTCCGACGCTTTTGCCGCACAAAAGCGAACAGAAACCGTATTGCGTGATACCGCCGCGCAAGCTGCGCCTGAGCCTTCCGGCCAGGCGTCGCACGGCCGTGTGCTCGCGGTGGACCTGATCAAGGCGGGCGCCGCACAAATTATTGCCTGGCATCATTTCTGTCTGTTCGGTCCGATGTCCGATGCGGCCTGGTGGTACGCGCCTGTTCTATTCAAATGGCTGGCCAATTACGGCAAGCTGAGCGTGCAATGCTTCCTCGTGATGGGCGGCTTCATGGCCGCCGCCGCCTTGCTGCCTGGCGGCAGCAAGCCGTGGGTTGCGCCGCGCCTGGCGCAATGGCCGGGCATCGTCTGGCGCCGTTACAAGCGCCTGGCCAAGGTGTATTTTGTCGGGCTGGCGGCGGCCATCGTGTGCGCCATCGTCGCCCGCATGCTGATCGATGAGCCCTCTACGCCGGCCGCGCCCGATCTCTATTCCCTCGTGGCCCACCTGTTCTTCGCGCAAGACCTGCTGGGCGTGCCCGCGTTGACGGCAGGCGCCTGGTATATGGCGATCGATTTGCAGCTCTATGCCCTGCTGGCGCTGTTGTGCGTGCTGGCAGCCGGTGTTGCTTCGGGCCGTGCCGCGCGCTACATGGCGATGGGCCTGGTGATGTGCCTGGGCCTGTCGTCGCTGTTGCTGTTCAACCGCGATCACGAACTGGAAGTGTGGGGCATCTACTTCTTCGGTTCCTACAGTCTCGGTATTGCGGCGCATTGGGTATCGCGCCTCTCGGGCTTGCGCAAGCGCGTCTGGCTGTTCGTGATGATGATGGTATGCGCCACGGCACTGCTGGTCGAATGGCGCAGCCGCATCGCCGTGACCACGGTGACGGCGTGCGTCCTGGTGTGGTTCGGCGCCTACCGCACCCATGCGAAGAATTGGCTGGTCTCGCTGATCGCTTATCTGTCGCGGATTTCCTTCCCGCTGTTCGTCCTGCACTACCCGATGTTGATGCTGGTCGGCGCCATCGTCGGTGCCAATTGGGACGACGATCCTGCCGCCAACATGATGGGCCTGCTCGTGGCCTGGGGCTTGTCGATGGCGGCGGCAACTGTGGTGGCAGCCTGGCTCGATCCGGTCGGCAAGCGCGCCGGCAAATCGGCCTTTGCCAAGTGGCCGCATACGACCGGGTTGGCCCAGGTCTAACCGCAGGCTGTTGAAAAACTACTGCGCGGGTCGATCTCGGGGTCTGCGATGCTCTGCGTACTAAAAAAGTACGCGTGCGCTCCTCAACCCGGATCTCGATCCGCTCGCTACGTTTTTCAACAGCCTGCTAGTGCGGCTAATGCGAATAGAGCAGGTCGAACACCTGCTCGTTCGAGGTGATCGCCGGAACCGTTACACTCTCCGGCGCAGCCACGATCAAGGGCACCTGCGTCGACAACTGCGACGCTTCCGGCTTGCAGCGGTCTTCCCGATAGAAGCCTGAGCTGGCACACCAGATCTGCGGTCGCAGCGGGTGGTCCGAGAAAATCACCAATCGAAAATCCTTGCCGAAAGTGGCCTGTGCCTTTTGCGCCACCGTGCCGACCAGCGCGGCGCTATTGGCGATGTTGTCGGCATATTCGTCGGCCAGGCTGGCGTCGGTGGCGCCCATCAAGGGATGCGGCTGCAGCAGGTGGCCATAGAGCACGCCGCCGCGCTGCCAGAATGGCGCTTCCATCAATGCCTGCTGCAAGCCTGCGCGCTGCGCGGCAAAAAACCGTCTCTCTTCCACACTGGGCAGGCAGCCGAGCGCTGCAAAGCGCGGCTTCTTGAATAGCTCGCAGGTCAGGTCGAGCAAGGGCGGCTTGTGCGGAAAGGCGAAGAAGCGGCACGAACGCAAGCCTTGCATGGCGCAATACTGGTGATAGAAGGCCACCACGTCGATGTCGTCGCTGCTGGCCTTGATCCTGGCGAAATCGAGCACGTTGCCGTCGCTGCATAATTGCGTCGGGCCGCACGGCGCGGCGCGCGCGAAGTTCTGGCGCGTCCAGAGCGCGGGGATGACGTTGATGGTGTCGTCGCCCGCCGGTTTCAACTCCGACACCTGCAGCACCAGCCCCTGTTCGCGCAAGCGCGCCCCGATGGGGCCGGCGGCAGTGGCGCTCAGCTCATCCAATAGCAGCACGATGGTATTTTGCCGCGGCAAAGCCGCAGGCTGCTTGGTGGCGCTCTGGCCGCTCGGCGTGGGCCAGTAGGCAGCCGGCGCGCTGTTGTGCGCGATCATCCAGGGCGAGAAGATGAAGATGGGGCAGGCGACGATCGCCGCCGGATAAATGCGCGACCATGCCTCTTGCCGCATTTTCCAGGCCGCCAGCCACGCCGCCAGCAAGGCCAGCAGCACCGCGCCGGCCTTGAGCGCCACAGGCGCGGCATGCTGGATGTAGCCGGCTTCGCGCAAGCCGTTGAACAGCGTGAGAAACACCATGATCACCGTCGCCGCGTGCAGCAATGTGCGTGCGATGCGGGTGCCGAAGACGAGCGTCAGCAGCAGCGTGCCGAGCACGGTCACTAGGCCGTAAAAAGCGAAGGCAAAGACGATTTCTTCGGCTGACTGCGTCTGGAAGTAAAGACTGATCCAGACCCATTCTGCCTGGCTGGCTGCCACGACGGCGAACAAGGCAAGTGCGGCAAGCCAGGGCGCGCGCCGCATTTCCGCCATCCTTTTTGTCACCTTATTTGCCTTTTTTCTTCAGCAAACAAAGCTTGCGCCCGGTATCGGGAATGGCATGGCTGTCCGCCACGTCGAAGTACGCTGCAAACGCGGCTTCCTGCGCGGCGATGCTGAGGTCCTGCGGATCGCGGCGGCGTTGGCTGCACAGCAGTTGCACCATGGGGTCGGTGTCAGCCAGCAATTCCACGATCAGGTAATCGCGCGTGATGTGCGATGCCATGCGCGCGACGTTGTCCAGCGAAATCGCTTCGGAGATGGCCAGATGATGCACCAGCGCCAGCATCAGGAGCATGTCGGCGCGCTGCGTCAGTCTCGCCATCAGCGAGGGGAATTCGTCGCCGCACCAGCCGCGTCCGCCGACCATGTCGCCGAGATTGCAGACCAGCGGATGGATCGCGCTCGATTCCTGGTGCGTCAGGACGATGCGCTCGATCGCATCGTGATCGAGATCGACGGCAATCACGCTGGCGCCGCCTGTCGCGGCCAACAGCGAATATTCGCCCGAGTTGCAGCCCAAATCGACCACCCAGGCGGGCTTGGTGCGCTCGAGCCAGATGGCGACCTGGCGCATTTTGTCGTCGCTTGCTTGCGGCGTGTAGTGCTGTCTTTCCTTGGTGTAGCGGCTCCAGGCGCTGTTGCCGGCATGGCGCGGCTTGGCGCCGTCGAGCATGTGCTGGCACAGCGCATACAGATTGCCGTGCATGGGCTTGCCCTGGCTTTCGGCGCGGCTGTTATCGGCACCATTGCCGCTGCTTTTGCCCTTGGCCATCAGCGGCCAGTAACGCGTGAGGTAGCGGCTGGCGCCGAACAGCTCGCGCGCTGCGTCGGGCGGCAAGCCGTCGCGCCAGGTGCTGAAGGTGCGATGCGGCTTGAGGCCGCGTTGGCGCGAAGCGGCAAGCGGCAGCAGGAAGTGGCGTGTAAACTGGCCGAAGGCCCACCACTGGCGCGTGGCGACCGGCTGGAACGACAGATGATCGCAAAACAGCGCGCGGTTGCCTTCGAAGATCACGTTCCAGGCCGACGCATCCTTGAGCTCATAGCCATCGGCGAGGATCTCGCGCGAGACATCGAGCGTCAACTGGGCCGCGCGATGAAGCTGCGCGTCGCACCACTCGAACGGATAGCTGACGAACGGCAAACGCGGCGAGACGCTGGTGTCGGGATCGGTGAAGCGAAAGGGAACGAGCTTGCCCTCCTGCACCAGTGCCGCCGAACGCGGCGAGTGCAGGAAGGTCTTGGCTACTGCCTGGGGGTTGATACGTCGTACGACGGTTTGCTCGTGGAAAGCGATGGAGCCGTCGACATCACGCATCGTGGTTTTTCTTCTCTCGGGTAAACAGTTTCGCCAGCATTTGCCAGGGCTTCTTGAAGAAGGTCAGTGCCGCGCCGATGGCCGCGAACAAGCCTTGCAGCAGCAGCAACGATGAACCCGGGTCGACGTAGGCATAGGCCGGGGTGGAGAGGGCCATGGCAAGAAGAAAACAGCCTAGGGCAATTCTCAGGGGATGGAGAAACTTCATGCGGATGACCTCCTGCTTCGCAATTCACTCAGGGCTCGATGGCTGAAGGAAATCCTGCCGCGACGGCTTGATTCATATCCCCCACCAAGTTTGTGGTTGCCGCTGTCTCTCAATACACGGCTTTATTGTTCGACAGTCATGATCGCTGCCTTGCGGAAATCATATCGCCGTAGGGTAAATGCGGGTATGAATAGCTTGAGACTTTGCGCGTTTTTTTGTAACGCAGTTGTAACAATTATGTTACGAGTATGTAAATTCCTATCGAATGGTAAGTTTGCAATTACCTTTTTACAATCAGGTCTGTGATTTTGGGAATCATTTTGGCAATCGATTGGCTGCCGTAAATCCGGCGATGATGGCGCGCAGGCCACGCTCGAAGCGCGCATCGTAACCGTCGAACAGCATCGCGCCGACCTCTTTGGTGCGCGGATAGGGCGATTTGTCGAGCCGCTCGGCACGCTTTGCCAGATCGTATTGCGGGTTGCGCTCGCCCGAGGGCGTGACGACCGCCTGCTCCTCGATGGTGAAGCCGATGACGTAGGCATACAGCGTACCAAGGCAGTCGGTGGCTTCCTGCAGGGAGAAGCCGGCTTGCTCATAGAGGGCGAGCATGGCTTCCATCCTTTCATAGAGCCCGCTGTCCGTCAGGTAGGAGCCCGCCACCATGCGCGCGCCGTCGCGGTAGCGCAGCAGGGCGCGGCGCAGGCTGGTCCAGACGTGCTCGGCCACCTGTTGCCAGGTTACATCCGGCGCGAATCCGGTCAAGTCCGCGCTCCACTGCTGCAATACCTGGGTCGCCATCTCGTCGATCAAGTCTTGTTTGTTCTTGAAGCGCCAATAGAGTGTAGGGGCACGTACGCCCAGTTCGGCGGCGATCGCGCGCAGGGTCAGGCCATCGAGGCCAACCTCGTTCAATAGCTTCAATCCCGCCTTGACTACCGGCTCACGGCCAACTTTCATCAACTTTCCCTTGAGTTTTTCTCTAACGCTGTTATAGTACTCTCTAACATTGTTAGAGAAAGAAAAATCATGCAACAGGACAGCAATCCGCAAGTGCTAATTGTCGGGGCCGGGCCGACCGGCCTGACGCTGGGCATCGAATTGGCGCGCCGCGCCGTGCCGTTTCGCCTGATCGACGCGGCTCCCGGGCCGTTTCAGGGTTCGCGCGGCAAGGGCACCCAGCCGCGCAGCCTGGAAATTTTCGACGATCTCGGCGTGATCGACGAAGTGTTGGCCAATGGGCGGTACAACATGCCGGTACGGGCCTACGACAACAAAGGTGGTTATACCGACACCGTCATGCACGAAGAAAAGGCGCCGCGGCCGGACGTGCCTTACCCGGTCACCTTGATGATCCCGCAATGGCGCGTTGAAGGCATCCTGCGCAAGCGGCTTGAAGAGCTGGGCGGACAGGTCGAGTTCGGCGTCAGCCTCGAAGGCATCGTCCACGACGACGCGGGCGTGACCGCTTCACTGAAAGGCGCGAACGGGACCGAAACCTGCCGCACGGCCTGGCTGGCCGGCTGCGACGGCGGCAAGAGCGCGACGCGCCACCTGCTCGGCTTCGCCTTCCTGGGCGAGACCATGGAGCAATACCGGATGATGGTGGCCGATGTGAAGGCGACCGGCCTAAATCGCGACTTTTGGCATATCTGGCGTCACGAACGCGGCTTCTGCGCGCTGGCCCCGTTTGCCAATAGCGAATATTTCCAGTTCCAGGTGTCGATCGACGAGAGCGTGGGAGCCGAACCGACGCTGGAATTGTTGCAGCAGTTGCTTGAGACGCACACCGGCCGCGACGACATCAAACTGTCGGCGCCGAGCTGGATGTCGTTCTGGCGCGCCAACGTGCGCATGGTCCAACACTATCGCGCCGGCCGCGTGCTGCTGGCCGGCGATGCGGCGCACGTCCACACGCCGGCAGGCGGGCAGGGCATGAATACCGGCATCCAGGATGCCTACAACCTGGGCTGGAAGCTGGCCGTTGTGATCGAGGGCGCCGATCCGGCCCTCATCGACAGCTATGAAGCAGAGCGCTTGCCGGTCGCCGCCTCGATTTTGGGTTTGTCGAACCAGCTCTTTGCCGCGTTTGCCAATAATTCGTTGGCGCGCCGCGACGGGCAAACGCTGCAACTCGGCATCGGCTACCGCGGCACAAAGGACGTGCGCGAGTTGCGTGCCGCGCCGGGCCTGGTGCAGGCCGGCGACCGCGCGCCCGAGGCGCCTGGTCTGGTCGGTCCGTATGGAGAAGCGCGGTTGTTCGACCTGATGCGCGGCACGCACTTCACCGTGCTCGCCTTCGGCAAGCGCTGGGGCGAAGTGCTGCGGCAGGTCGAGCAATCATGTGGCGCAGCCGTCAAGACTGTCGCAATCGACGGCGAACAATGGCGCGATTCGGCCGGCAACGCCGCGCGTGCTTACGGCATCGAACGTGACGCGCTGCTGGTGATACGCCCCGACTGGTACGTCGGCTTCGCCACCGAGGAAGCCGACGCTCAGGCGCTGCTGGACTATCTTGCAGGCCTCATGCCGCGCTGAAGCAAGACGAGATGCTGCTCGCGGTAGCGCCTGCTGCTACCGCGCCGGTTTTGCTGTTGCCGATAGCGTTCCTTCCTTATGATCCGACTGCATCGCATGACGACAAGGTCAGCAGGCCAAGCCGGCGGTAATTTTTCACACGGCGGCCTGGTGATTCCTCACGGAAATTGTCGAATGCGAACCGTACAATCATTCGTGCAGTCAGATAAAAAGGGACACCATGATGCAAGACGACATCGGTTTTGTCGTTCAACGGGCAAGACAAGACAGACGTAACGGGGAGAGGCGCGAACCACCTTATTTGACCGACGAGGGGATGGTACTGGTCGACCGGCGCAGCCACGAAGACCGGCGCACCGACATGATGCAATCGCTATTGGGCGGCGTCGACCTGCACACCTACATTAATAGCGATCAGCGCAACAAGAAGGATTGATTCAGCTTTACCACGAAGCCGGCAGGTTGCGTTTCAACTCGATGGATCGGCGCGTGATTTCGACGTAGCCGCCGGCCGTCAAATCCTTCAAGATCTTGCTCACCATTTCGCGCGAACAGCCGATGCGGCTGGCCATTTCCTGCTGCGTCAAAGGTTCCAGGATGACGCGCCGGCCGTCGACGTTCTCGGCCAGGTCATTGAGCAACTGCGTCAAGCGGCCATAGACGTCCAGCAGCGCCAGACCCTTGAGATTGCGCGTCACCAGGCGCGCACGGCGGATCAGCTTGCCGATCAGCGAAAATACGAAATCGGGGTGGGTGCGCATGAAAGTGCGGAAATCCTGCATGCGTACCACGGCAAGATTGACCGGCTCGACCGCCATCACCGAGGCTGAGCGAAAGCCCGGCTCCAACGCCATTTCACCGAAATATTCTCCGGCCTTGAGCGTCGCCATGATGACTTCGTTGCCGTCGTTGTCTGCCAGAAAGACTTTGACCAGACCGGAAATGATGAAATAGACGCTGTCGCTATCGTCGCCCTCATTGATGATGATGGCGTGGCGCGGGAAGCTGCGCACGACGGCGATCTCTGCCAGATCCTCCGCCTCCTGCGGATTCATATCAGTGACGACAAGTGGAATTTTCACCTGACTCATGCTTTCGGTTAAAACAATGCGGGTATTCTCGCACGCTTATTTCCGCATGACCATATTTCTCGGTTAGATGGCGAGTTCTATTGCAGTCATGCAATGAAATGTTGCATAAGCGACACTGTGGATCAGAGTAAGGGCGGGTGCGGCGCGCACCGCAAAGCGAGCCCGTCCCGCCTTGTTGCCGCAGGCAATCAGTGCGTCGTCACGCTGGGCAGCGCATCGTCAACGCACGATGCAATCGACGTCGCCAGGCTTGCCGCTGCTGCTGCCGCCATTTTGCGTGCCGCCGGTGCTCGAGAACGACGGTGGCGGACTGAACTGGATGCCCGGGTTATTCGGCAGGATCACCGGCGGCTGCTGGAAGCCCGGCGTGAAGCCGAACTGCCCGGCCGCGAAGTTTTGCGAGCCGCCGCCGTTGGAAACGTTGATCATGCCATCGAGTACCTGCACGTACAGGCCGGGGTTCAAGCCGCCGTTATCGCTGCCCGGGGCGTTCTGTGCCAGCAGAAGCGGGCGTTGGCCTTGCGGCGCATCGCTGCGGCTGCCGCCGTATTGCGGCTCAAGCCCGGCCGTCAGGCTGCGCTGGTAAGCCGCCACCTGGGCAGTGGAAGGCGGCACGTATTCCGCGATAAAGGTGGTGCCGCGTATGCCGATGGTGGCCGTCGGCGTGTTCAGGCCGAACTTCTCGTGGTTGCGCTTGCCGAGCAGCCCCGTGATCGAGCGCAGGCCGCCTTTCAAGAGCGTGAAGAATGCGCTATCCGATTCCGGCTTGGTTGCTTCGTAGGAAAAGTTTTCGATCTTGAACTGCGTGTTCGGCCGCAGCGTGATCTCACCGTTGTCGATGAACTTGATGCGCGCGTAAGTGCCTTTTTCAGTCACCAGCGTATCGCCTTGCTCGATCGCCGATTGGACCGACAGCGCCTTGATGCTGCCATCGAGGCGGCGCGCCACCATCGGCCCGCTGACGTCGGTCACCGTGCCCACCACTTGGCCGGCATGGGCCGACATCATGAAAACCAGCCCCGCGATAGCAAGGACCGAAGACCACAGCCACCAGACTGCGCGCCTTGAAGGGGCGGCGCCCCGGTTAATCGCAATAATTCTTTTGACCATTTTTTGATCCCCCTGTCGTCGAGCTGCCGCCCGACGAATTTGATGTACCGTTGTTCGATTGGCCGTTGCCTTCGGACGTGCTGCTTGAGCCGCCGCCGCCGTTTTCCGTGGACGTGATTGAGGTGTTGACGTAGGCAACGACATTGTTGCTGGCGTCCAGTACCGGTGGCGCACTGGCCGGAGCGGGCGTCGGCGTCGGTGTTGGAGCAGGCGTCGGTGTTGGCGTCGGCGCCGGTGTAGGAGCCGGCGTTGGCGTTGGCGTCGGAGCGGGCGTCGGCGTTGGCACCGGTGTCGGTGTTGGCGTCGGAGCAGGCGTTGGCGTCGGAGTAGGTGCCGGTGTCGGCGTAGGCGTAGGCGTCGGTGTTGGGGTAGGTGTCGGCGTCGGAGTAGGCGTCGGTGTCGGTGTCGGTGTCGGTGTAGGAGTAGGCGCACTGTATTGGTTCGGCGTCTGCGATGGCGTCGGCATCGGCGTGCCGCTGAAGTTGATCGTGCCGCCGGCATACAGATTGAGTGCCGTGCTGCTCGACAAGTCGGCCCCCGTCACCACGTCCAGGGTCGATGCTGCCACGTAATGCGGCGTGGGCGTCATGGCGTCGTAGCCGGCATAGAGATTGATCGGGCCATTGGTAACCGACATGATCGGGCCCGAGGAATTCGTGCCGATCGACATGTCGGATTCCGAAGTGAAGGTCAAGCCGTTGCCGGCATTGATCGGGGTGCCGTCGCAATCGCACGAGTTGACCGTCAAGCTGCCTGCGGTATTGATGAAGACCGAGCCGGTTGCGCCGATGCCGTTGACGAACAGGCTGCTCGAACTGTTGTTGACGTAAATGTCGCCGCCTTCGGCGCTGGCCTGCAAGCCGCCGCTGCCGATATTGGTCAGCACCGGCGCGGAGCTGGTGCCTATCGACGTGCCCGAAGTCAGTGTCACCTGCGTCCCGGTAACGGCATCCGTGGACAGTTGCGTAATGGCGCCCGCGCCGGAATTGAGCAGGACGCCGCCATGGGTGCTGCCGCTGATCGGCGCATTGATGACAATGCCGCCGGGACCGGCGGAAGCGTCCAGTTGGATATTGTAGGTGGAGGCCCCGGAAGCCGCGATGCCGGTCGTCGAACCGATCGTACCGACGCCCAATACGCTGCCTACGGTGAATGAGGCGCCGTCTCCCAGGATGAAATATCCCCCCGCGCTGCCGGCGATGGTGCCGATGCTGTTGGCGGAATAATTCAAACTGACGTTGCCGGGGGCGACTGCGGATACGCTGGCGGCGGTAATGCTGGCGCTGCCATCCGTGCTTTCCGTGATATTGCCGCTGGTGGTATACAAAGCCACAATACCGCCCGAACTCGAGATGACGGAATTGATGTTGATGCCGGTGCCCGCGCTGATGGCGATATTGCCCGATGTGCCGGCGACACTGACCGGCGCGGCGACGGTGACGGCGCCGGTGGAAGTCAGATAGATTCCGTTGGACCCGCTCTGGCTGAGGCCGAAAGGCACTTCGGCGCCGTTCACGTTGGCAACGGTCACGTCGCCGGTATTGGAGATGCCGATGTCGCCGCTGGTCGTATTGCTGGCCTGTAGCTGGCCGACTGCGGTGGCAAGCGGGTGCGACGAACTGGCGATGCCGTTCACCGCCGAGGCGCTCAGCGCGCCACCAGTGACGGTCGACGAACCGGTAATATACCCGCCGGTGGTCGTCAGGGTGACGGTTCCGGAAGTGCCGGCGTCGACCGCGCCATCGATAACGATGTTTCCCGCTGTGGTCAGGGAAATGGGGCTGTTGGTCGTCGTGATCCCCGCCACGCCATTGACGGTACCGACATTGATGTTGCCCGTATTGACCAGGGCGAATCCGCCCGGTGCCGAAGCGGCGACGTTGCCGGTGATGTTGTTACCTGCGTTGGTCAGCGAGACCGCGCCTGCGGTGGTGCTGGCAGCAAGGTTGGCCACCACGATGCCGTTGCCGGTGGTGGCTTGGGAGATGCCGGTGCCGGCTTGCATGATCAGCGTGCCGGTTGATGAATTGATTCCGGCATTCAGGTTGATCGTGCTCGCCGCATTGAGCGTCAGCGAATTGGCGTTGGTCCAGACGACGTCGTTGCTCACCGTTATGGCGCCGCCCAGCGGAGGCGAACCGGTATTGGAAGGAAGGCTGGTCGTCGCGACGACCACATTGGCACTCCCCAATTGCGCAACCAGGTCGGAAACCAGTAAATTGTTCGACGCGCCGTCCTGGCCGGCAAAGGTGACCGTGGTGGAGCCTGAGCTTGTGACGTCCGTTGCCGTGCCCGTTTCGATCGTAATGTCGGCCGGGTCGAGCAGCAGTTCGCCGGTGGCTCCTTTCGGCGCGCTCAAATTGGTCGAGCCCCGATAATCGAGGTAGTTCTTGCTCGAGGTTTCGACGAAGCCGCCGTTTCCGCCCTGCGCCCCGCCTTGCGCCGAAATGCCGCCATAAACGCGTGTCGCCTCGTTGGACCACACGATGACCTTGCCGCCGTTGCCGTTTTGCACGGCGTTGGCTTCCAGCGCGGCGCCGGCGCCGACATAGACGGCGTTGGCGTTTTCGATGGCCGGGTTCTGGCCGTGGTAGTCGCCGCCGACCAGGATCGTGCCGCCGCCGGTTTGGCCGCTGGCGTTGACCGTGGCCGTGTCGGTCAGGCCGACCTGCGGGCCGAGCAAGTAGATGTTGCCGCCCGTGCCGGCGCCGGTGGCGCTGGTCTGGCTGCTACCTGCGAGCATGGTGGTCTGGCTCGATTTGAAGACGATTTCGCCGTTTTGCCCGACCACGGCGCTATCGGCATTGACCTTGCCGTTCTGGTTGACCAAAGCGCCATAGATGCCGATCCTGCCGCCTTGCGCCACCACGCTGCCGAGGTTCAATGCCTGGTCGGTCGGGGCGCTGACCACCACCTGGATGTTCGGGTCCGCGCCGTCGACCAGTTGCACGCTGTGGCCCGCTGCGAGCAGCACTTCGCCCTGAGGCGAGCTGATGATGCCGCTGTTTTGCACCTGCGGCGCGATCAGGTAGACCTGGCCGCCCGAAGGCGTGGTGATGCTGCCCTGATTGACGACGCTGCCGGCCGAACTGCCGGCGGCGAAGTTGAGCTTGCCGGCAGCAAAGTCGCCGTTGCTGATGTCCAGCGTCGAGGCCACCAGGCCGCCGACGTTGACGCGCGAATTGGCGCCGAACAGGATGCCGTTCGGGTTGATCAGGAAGACCTGGCCGTTCGACTGCAGGGCGCCGAAGATTTGCGAGGGGCTTTGGCCGACGATGCGGTTCAACACGGCGCTCGACGAACTCTGCTGCAGGAACTGGGTCAATTCACCTGGATTGATCGAGAAGCTGCTCCAGTTGATGATGGAGCCGGGCGAGTTGGTGACGGTCAGCACGTTGCCGTTGCTGCTGATGCTGACCTGGCCGCTGACGACTTGCGCCCCGGTCGGGTTGGCGTATACCGGGCCGCAGGCGAAGCAAGCGGCGATCAAGGCCGGCAGCAGCTTGCGATGGAATTTCGTGCCCTCTTTGGCGCGATACATCGCCAAGGGGTGCCCACCCGTCATCCGACTTGAATCGTTTTCTATTTTTTTCATCATGTTGAGGCTCCGTCCCATTTTCCACCTTGACCGCTAGTTTATCGCCAGTCCAGCGTAGAACTGTGTGACGTAAGGCAATGCATTGATGTGAGAAATTACCAAACGGTCAAGTCGCGCCATCGTGGCGCAATGCCTGGCGCGCTCTGCCAAACGGCATCAATGAAGAATATCGCGGGAAGCCGAATGCACGGCAGGGTTTCGCCGGGAGTGCGATCAAAGTACACTGTAGCGCTATGAATTTGTTGTTTCTGGTAAACATGGCGTCGTGTTCATGGGGCGCACGCCCGTTCTATTTTTGCCCCGCCCGAGGTTGGGATGACTGAGTCACAACAAAGGGTGGAGCAGGCACTGCGCTGCCTCGACGCGGGAGATTTAGCCGGCGCCGCCAGGTTGCACCGCGAATTGCAGCAGCAAGTCGGCGAAACGCCCGAGGTTCTGCATCTGGCCGGCATGCTGGCAATGAAGCGCGGCGATCTGGTCACTGCCGGCCGGCTGGTGGCCCAGGCGCGGGCGGCGTCATCGGCCTTTCGCATCCTTGCCGATCATGGCCTGCTGCTGGCGCAGCAAGGGCAATTGCGCGAGGCCGTAGCCGAACTGCGTCAGGCGCTGGAACAGCGGCCCGGCGAGGCCGTGCTGCGCTATCAACTGGCCAAAGCCTTGCATGCGTTGCATGAGCGCGAAGCGGCTGCCCGCGAGTGCGAGGCGGCGTTGGCAGCGCGGCCCGATCTGGTCGATGCGCGCAAATTGCTGGGCGCGATCTGTTTTTCGGCCCAGGCGTTCGGCGCAGCGCTGGAGCAGTTCACGCACGCGCTGGCCATCACCCCCGACAGTGCACAGACCCACAACAATATCGGCCTGGCGCTGTCCGGGTTGGGCCGCCATGCCGAGGCGGTGCAAAGTTTTCGCAAGGCGCTTGCGCTCAAGCCGGATTTCATCGCGGCATGCAGCAACATGCTGTTTTGCCTGACGCATGTCGAAGACGAGAGCGCCGAATCGATATTCGCGGCGCATCGCGCCTTCGGGCAGGCGTTTACCCCATTGGCCGCGCGCTGGCCGGCGCATGCCAACACGCGCGAACCGGGGCGGCCGCTGCGGCTCGGTTTTGTCTCGGCCGACCTGTGGAATCACCCGGTGGCCGACTTGATCGAAGAGGCCTGGACTGCGCTCGACAAGGCGTGTTTCGGTATCCACGTCTACTACAACAACGTGATCGAAGACGCGATGACGGCGCGCCTGAAAGCCTGTGCCGCCTCGTGGCGCGCGGTGCAGGCCTTGAACGATCAGGAACTGAGCAGCCTGATTCAAGCCGACGGCATCGACATCCTGTTCGATCTTTCCGGCCACACTGCCGGCAACCGCCTGCCGGTGTTTGCGCGCAAGCCCGCGCCGGTTCAGGCCAGCTGGATCGGCTACCCGGCCACAACAGGGCTGGCCGCGCTCGACTATTACCTGGCCGACCGTTTCCTGGCGCCGCCGGGTCGGGACGATGGATTGTTTACCGAAAAGATCGTGCGCCTGCCGGCGATATGCCGCTTCCGCCCGGAACCGGATGCCCCGCCGGCCAATGCGCTGCCGGCTTGTTCGAACGGCTATTTCACTTTCGGCAGTTTCAACCGCAATGCCAAGCTCGGCGACGGTGTCGTGGCGTTGTGGAGCAATGTGCTGCATGCCGTGCCGGGTTCGCGCATGTTGCTGGGGGCCATCGACGACGAAGCGGTGCGCGCTTCGCTGATCGCGCGTTTCGCCGCGCGCGGGGTTGACGAGGGACGCTTGCAGTTTCATTCGCGCACCGACCGGCAAAGCTATCTGCGCCTGCACCACCAGGTCGATTTGATCCTCGATACTTTCCCCTATAGCGGCGGCACGACCTCGGCCCATGCGCTCTGGATGGGCGTGCCGGCCCTGACACTGAGCGGCCAGGCCTTGTCGTCGCGGCAGACCGCAACGCTGCTGCAGCATTTCGGCTTGTCCGGTTTCATTGCCGAAAGCGAGGCCGGATTCGTACAGGCGGCGGCCGATTGGGCCGGGCGGCTGGACGAATTGAATGGCTTGCGCCTCTCGCTTCGTGCGAGAATATCCGATTCCCGTCTTTTTGACCCGGGCCTGGTCGCGCGCGGGCTGGAACGCGCGGCATCGGCCATGTGGCAACGCTGGTGCGATGGATTGACACCTGAAAGTTTTGAATTGGCATGACTGAACAAGCAAAGCCCATAGATCACCCTGGCCACCCTGAGCGCACAGATCGCATTGACGTCACGCAACCCTATTTGCCGCCGCTCGAAGAATTCACGCCTTATCTCGAACGCATCTGGGCCAGCCGGCAATTGACCAACGGCGGAGCGATGCACGTGGAGTTCGAGCGGGCCCTGGCCGACTACCTCGGCGTCGCGCACATTTCCCTGCTGGCCAACGGCACGCTGGCGCTGATGGTGACGCTTGAGGCGCTGCAGAGCGAAGGCGAAGTCATCACCACGGCATTTTCCTTCGTTGCCACGGCCCATGCCCTGAGCTGGAAGAAGTTGAAGCCGGTCTTTGCCGACATCGACGCGCACACCCTCAACCTCGATCCCGGGGCGGTCGAGCGCGCGATCACGCCGCAAACGCGGGCCATTCTGGCGGTGCATACCTATGGCCAGCCGGCCGACATTGTTGCCCTGCAGGGCATTGCCGATCGCCACGGCTTGCAATTGATCTACGATGCGGCGCATTCGTTTGGCGTGCGCGACGCAGGGGGCAGCATCTTGCGCCACGGCGACGCCTCGATCCTGAGCTTTCATGCGACCAAGGTTTTCACCACCTTTGAAGGCGGGGCCATCGTTTGCCGCGATGCCGACTTGAAAAAGCGCGTCGACCGGCTGAAGAATTTCGGCTTCGGCGAGGACGGCTCGATTGCCGATTGCGGCATCAATGCCAAGATGAACGAGGTGCAGGCCGCGTTCGGCCTGCTGCAGTTGCGCCATGTCGACCACGCCATCGGCTTGCGCCGGCGGCTCGATGCGCGCTACCGCGAACGCCTGTCCGGAATCGATGGCGTGCGGCTCATCCCCCTGCTGCCGGGGGTGACGCAAAATTATTCCTATTTCCCGATCTTGATCGAAGCAGGATTCCGCGAGTCGCGCGATGCGCTGCTGGCGCGCATGCAACAGCACGGGATTTTTGCGCGCCGCTATTTTTATCCGCTTTTGTCGAATATCGAACGCTATTGCAGCCTGCCTTCGGCGCAGCGGGACAATCTGCCGGTGTCCAACCGCAGCGCGCAGAGCGTGCTGTGCCTGCCGATCAGCCCGAATCTGGGCGAGGCCGACGTCGACAGAATAGTCAGCGTGATCGCAGAGGCGTCTCATGGTTAGCAAGGTCGTACTGATCGGCGCCGGCGCGCTGGCGCGCGACTTCATCGACGCGTTCGGTCCGGCGGCATTTTCCGGCATGATGGTCGATCCGCAATACGTGGTTGCGCCGATCCACGGCGTGCCGGTCTATACCGATTGGCAGGATGTGCGCAGGGTGGCAACGCATTATGTCCTGGCCGTATCCGATATCGGGCACCGCGTGCGTGCCCTCGCCACGGTCGACGCGCAAGGGCTGTTGCCCGCGCCGCCCATGGTGACCGGAAGCGCGATCGTTGCACGCGATGCCGTGCTCGAGGCCGGCGCCTGCGTCGGCCATCTTGCGGTGGTGGGTCCCAATGCGCATCTCGGCGTCAATTCGCTGGTGATGCATGGCGCGGTGGTCGGGCACGACGCGATGATCGGCGCCAACAGCGTGTTGTGCGCGGGGGTGAGCGTCGGCGGCAACGCCGTTGTCGGCGCGCGCTGTTTTGTCGGCGCCAATGCCATGCTCGCGCCGCGCGTGCGCTTTGGCGACGACGTGTATGCTGCTGCCGCATCGGCTTGTTTTCGCGACGCCGAAGCGGGCAGCCGCTGGATCGGCAACCCCGCGCGGCGCAGCAAGATCGGAGTGTAGGGACCTATGGACCAATTGTACGAATTCGCCTGCAGCTATTTCGCGGCCAACCCGGTCTCGGCCGACTTCCCGGTGCATGGGCCGCGCTCTGCCGTGGCCGACGTGCAGGCCAACCTGTTGTACCGCGAGGGGAGCTTCCAGATCCAGATGTTCACGGTGCCGCCCAACTACGTCATTCCCGGCCACACGCATCCGAACGTCGATAGTATCGAAGTCTATGTCAGCGGCCAGATCAAGTTCTCGCATGGCGGCAGGTTCGTGTTCGAATCGCTCGAAACGGTGCATGGACGCGATCCGGATTCCTACACCTGGCGCATGTTGCGCGTGCGTCCGCAAGACCGTCATGGCGCCGTCAGCGGAGTGCAGGGCGCGCGCTTCATTTCCATCCAGCACTGGTTGAATGGCATACCGCCAAGCTGCGTCAGCGCCGATTATAGCGGCACGGTGCTCGACCTATCCCATCTCGACAAGGTCACCAGCGGCGAGCCGCACGCTGCGCGGCAGGCGGATTTGAAGGCGGACGACGCGCTGTAAGCGGCCGGTGCAGGCGTCAGTAAGTTGCAAAAACAATCACATCGTTGGTTTTGTCTCGGGGCGCTGCAGAATTTCAGGGCGTCCATCCGCCATTCATGCTCGCTTTCCGACAGCCTGTCGCATCGGTATTGGCAGGTCCTCATCGATCCTTCAGCATTGCTTGCGCGAAATGCCGTAAATCGCGCAACGCGTGTTTTATTGCCTTCGATATACTCACTGGCGCAGCGTGATTACAGAATCCACGCGCCAGTCTGGGTGCCACCCACCCATCACACAAAATAACGACTAGGAGTAAGAGATGAAAATGAAACTGTTGCTGGGGCTGATGTTGGCGCCGCTGGCGGCCAGTGCCGCCGAAGGCATGTGGACCTTCGACAATCCGCCGACCGAGAAAATGAAGAAGGAAATCGGCTGGGCACCCGATGCGGCCTGGCTGCAGCACGCGATGCAATCGTCGGCCCGGCTGGCGTTCGGCTGCTCCGGCTCCTTCGTTTCGCCCAACGGCCTGGTGCTGTCGAACCATCACTGCGCCGAACAATGCGTGGAACAGCTCTCGACCGACAAGAAAGACTTGAATGCGCTGGGCTTTCTCGCGCCCACGGTAGCCGAAGAGCCGAAATGCCCGGCCATGGAAATCAACCGCCTGGAAAAGATCATCGACGTCTCCGATGCGATGAAGAAGGCCACTGCCGGCCTGTCCGGCGAAGCCTTCACCAAGGCCAAGAATGCCGAAACCGCCAAGCTGTCGCAAGACTGCGTCGGCTCCGATGGCGACCGTGTCCGCTGCGACATGGTCAGCCTCTATCAGGGCGGCAAATACAACCTGTATCGCTACCACCGCTTCCAGGATGTGCGCCTGGTGTTCGCACCGGAACAGTCGATTGCGTTCTTCGGCGGCGATCCGGACAACTTCAATTTCCCGCGCTACGACCTCGACATGTCGCTGTTGCGCGTCTATGAAGACGGCAAGCCGGCCAAGGTCGAGAATTTCCTGCCCGTGAACCCGGAAGGTCCGAAGGCCGACGAGCCGGTATTCGTCACCGGCCATCCCGGCAGCACCCAGCGCGAATTCACCATGGCGCGCCTGGCCTATCTGCGCGACTATCGCCTGCCTGAATTGCTGGTGTATGTTTCCGAGCTGCGCGGACGCCTGACGGAATTCCGCTCGCAAAGCGAAGAGAAGGCACGCGAAGCCAACGCCACGCTTTTCTACATGGAAAATGGCATCAAGGTGTGGACCGGCCAGCGTGGCGCGTTGATCGAGCCGACGCTGTGGAAGCAGAAGCAGGAAGAGGAAAACAAGCTGCGCCACTACGTCGACAGCAAGCCTGAACTGAAGGCCTCCACCGGCGGCGCCTGGGACGACATTGCGAAGGCGACCAAGATTGGCGAAGACCTGCGCTGGCCGTTGTTCCTGTTTGACAGCAACCAGGCTTTCAATTCCGATTACGCCCACTTTGCCCGCACGCTGGTACGTGCCGCTGCCGAGCGCGAAAAGCCCAATGCCGAGCGCCTGCCCGAATTCGCCGACGCACGCCTGCCGCAAGTCCAGTCCGAGCTGATGTCGCCCGCGCCGATCTACAACGACTTCGAACAGTTGAAGCTGACCTTTTCGCTGACCAAGATGCGCGAATACCTGACCCCGTCCAACCCGCAAGTGATGCAGGTGCTGGGCAAGGAGTCGCCTGAGCAAGTGGCCAAGCGCATGATCGACGGCACCAAGCTGGGCGACCCTGCCGTGCGCAAGGCGCTGTGGGATGGCGGCATGAAAGCCGTCATGGCTTCGGACGACCCCTTCATCAAGATGATGGTCGAGCTCGATCCCTATACGCGCTCGCTGCGCAAGGACTATGAAGCACGCGTGGAATCGGTGATCAACAAGGCCGACGAAAAGATCGCCGCTGCGCGCTTCGCCATGCTCGGCACCAGCACCTATCCTGATGCCACGTTCTCGCTGCGCCTGTCCTACGGCAAGGTCAAGGGCTGGAAGGAAGCCGGCCAGGATGTCGCACCGTTCACCACCATGGGCGGCGCGTTCGGCCATGCCACCGGTGCCGATCCGTTCAAGCTGCCCGACAGCTGGTACAAGGCCAAGGACAAGATCAAGCTCGATACGCCGTTTGACTTCGTCTCCACCAACGACATCATCGGCGGCAATTCCGGCAGCCCTGTCGTCAACCGCAAGGGCGAGCTGGTCGGCTTGATCTTCGACGGCAACATCCACTCGCTGGGCGGTGCCTTCGGTTACGACGAAACCAACAACCGTGCCGTTGCTGTGGATAGTGCGGCCTTGCTCGAAGCGCTGGACAAGATCTACGGCGCGCACGACGTGGCCAATGAAATGCGCGGCGGGAAGTAATCGTTCCGTCAGCTTGGAAAAGCCCGGGTTATTCCCGGGCTTTTTTTATTTTCGACCGATTCATGGCGATTCAGGGTACCCACGACCCGCATAGCAAACGGGACTGTATCTATGCCAATCATTTTCGTATAATTCATTGCGATCACGTATTCACCTCTGCATATTGTGAAGCACCTTCAGCGTCGCTTTATAGAAGACGGCGCCACAACGATCAAATCGGACAAACCACTGTTTGATTGTGAAGTCATCGAGAACGGAGAAGAGGAACGGCTTGAAGTGCTTGGCCGCGGGGTTTGGGCATGGGCCGTGAACAGACTGTAACGAGGGAGGCAAGATGAAACGAATCATCGCGGTGCTGTTGTTCGCTTTGGCCGGTTGCGCCAGTACCACTACGGCCAACTATGAAAAAATGCTTAACACGTGGATCGGTGCCGACCAGGACCGTTTAATCGCCAATTGGGGCGCCCCAAATAATACCTACCCACAAGCCAATGGCGGCCATGTGCTGGAATTTGATCGAGCCAACACCATATACGTCCCGGGTACTACCTACAATCAGGTCCACGCCAACTACGCCAATGGCAATGTTGCCGGCTCGGCCGGGAGCGCTTACTCGCCAATCACAACGTCGGGCCATACGGTCACGGACCTTTGCAAAACGAAATTCACGCTCAACGATACCGGCCACGTCGTATCGTGGTCGTGGGAAGGAACTGCGTGCCTGCTCTGATGCGCCGCCTCGGTGCTGCAAAGTAAATAGGTTCTGCTGCAAATTCGTCCATACCCGCTTCGGCGGGTATTTTTTTGTGCGCCCGGCATGGGCATACACCTGCTTGAGCGTAGCATCGGTTTGACTAAAATAATATTCTAGAATATTATTCCAGTCATGAACTCCACAAGAGAAGACGGCAACGACCGCAAGTCGGCCATCCTGGCCGCTGCGCTCGAGGTATTCACCGAAAAGGGCATCGAAGCCGCCACGATCGACGACATCCGCAGCAAAAGCGGTGCCTCGGTCGGCAGCATCTATCACCATTTCGGCGCCAAGGACGGCATCGCCGCCGCCTTGCTCTCCCATACGCTCGACGACTACTGGGCGCAGTTGCTTGCCGCCATCGAAGGCAAGCCCGATGCGCGCGCGGCGATACGCGCGCTCGTCGACACGCACATCCGCTGGATCGTGGCCCAGCCCGATGCGGCGCGCTTCCTGTTTTCGCGGCGCCAGGCGGTCGGTGCGGCGCACGAGCAGGCGGTGCGGCAGCATACGGCCGGACACATCAAGCAGTTGCTGGCGCTGTTCAAGCCCTGGTTCAAGCAAGGGACGTTGCGCCAGATGCCGTTCGAGCTTTATGTGGCGATCCTGCTTGGACCGGCGCAGGAATTGTCGCGCCACTGGCTTGGCGGGCGCATAACACTCGATCCGCGCGATGCGATCGGGGAATTGAGCGCGGCGGCCTGGCGCAGTCTTGGACTGGAGAGCGGCGAATGACGGCAAGCAAAGTGACGATCCATGCCGAAGACGGCTATGCCTTGACCGCGTATCGCCATGATCCGGTTCAGGACATGCCTGCCCATGCCACCGTTGTCATTGCCCCGGGCATGGCGATACGGCAGGCGTTTTATGGCGGCTTTGCCGCCTGGCTGGCGCAGTGCGGTTTCCGTGTCTGGACCTTCGACTATCGCGGCATCGCCGAGTCGGCTGCAGGCGCCATGCGCGATTGCGCGGCCGACGTCTCGCTCTGGGTCGCGCAAGACTTCGATGCCGTGGTGCGCCACGCCGCCGCTGAAGGCTTGCCGGTATTCGTCGTCGGCCACAGCCTGGGAGGTCAGGTGGCGCCTTTGCTGCCTTCTGCCGGGAAGCTCGCCGGACTCATCAATATTGCGGTCGGCAGCGGCGCGGTGCGGCACAACCAACCGCGCCAGCGTTTCGGCGCACGATTGCTGTGGCACGCGCTGGTGCCGCTATGTTGCCCATTGTTCGGCTATTTTCCCGGCAAGCGCCTCGGCGTCATCGGCGATTTGCCGAATGGCGCGGTCCGGCAATGGCGGCGCTGGTGCCTGTCGCCCGATTATCTGCTCAGTGGCGAAGCCGGCGCGCGCGAAGCCTATGCGTGTGCACCGTATCCCGTGCTGGCGCTGACTTTTGCCGACGACGAATTGCTGCTCAACGAAGGCTCGCGCATGATGCACCAGGCGTATCGCGCCACGCAGGTCGACTATCGCGAATTGCAGCCGGCGCAGTTCGGCCTGAAGCGCATCGGCCACTTCGGCTTTTTCCGCGCGGAGCAGGAGCGCGTGCTGTGGCCCGTGGTCAGCGATTGGCTATGGAGTCAGCGGCGCCACGTGGTACCGGCATAACAGCTTGGCGTTATTGTTCTGCCACATGATCTCGGACAGGCCTTGCGCCTGATAGGGCGAGTATTGATAGCCGGTGGCGGTTTTCACGAATCCCGGGCCGACGTTGGTTTGCATGACCTTCGCCAATGCATCGGGCTTGATCTTGAAGACGGCACCGGTGAATTCCCATTCCGTGCTTTGGTCCGAAACGAAGGTCTCGATCAACTGCTGGCCGAACAACTGCGCCTTGGTCCTGAACCAGTACGCGCCCTGCTCATGCTTGTAGGGATTGCCGAAGCTCCCTTTCAGGTAATCGTACAGGGTCTTCATCTCCAGCTTGTCGCGGCAGAGTACGGCCGGGCCGATAGTCACGCCGAAATCGCTCCTCGGGCCGACGGCCCAGGCTGGCGACTGCGCCAGCACGATCAATGCCGTCGCCATGAAGGCTTTGCATAATGCGGATGGCATAGACGGAGTGGGGCGCATGGCGTGGTCGATATTCATCTCAGGCATTGTCGCACGTAGGTTTTCGGAACGGCAAACCCGTCGACTTTACAAAGCAACTGCTTGCTTGCTAAAATCAGCCATCGGGAATCGGACAATTTTGCGCCAAGGCAATTGCGCACGTGGCTCAAGCTATTGGCAACGTGAGCGCGTAAAGTAGCTGGGCGCGCCACGGGCGCAGCCGTCGAGAGGACAGGGTATGGCACAGGGAATAGCATATCGTTCGGTGTTTCGACCCGGCTTGTTTGCCGGGCAGGCGGTGCTGGTGACGGGCGGCGGCTCAGGTATCGGGCGCTGCACGGCGCATGAACTGGCAGCGCTGGGCGCGCACGTCGTGCTGATCGGGCGCAGTGCCGACAAGCTCGCGGCGGTATGTGCAGAAATCGAAGCGGCGGGCGGTGCCGCCGGCAATGCCGTCTGCGACATTCGCGATGAGGCAGCGGTCCAGGCCGTGATCCAAGCCGTGCTCGCGCAATACGGTCGCATCGACGCGCTGGTCAACAACGCGGGCGGGCAATTTCCCGCGCCGCTCAAGAGCATGAGCTTGAAAGGTTGGGAAGCCGTGGTCAAGACCAACCTGACGGGCGGCTTCCTGATGGCGCGCGAATGCATGAACCAATGGATGGCGTCGCATGGCGGCGCGATCGTCAATATCGTGGCCGACATGTGGGGCAGCATGCCCGGCATGGGGCATTCGGGCGCGGCGCGCGCCGGGATGATCAGCTTCACCGAAACGGCAGCGCTGGAATGGGCACCGTTCGGCGTGCGCGTCAACGCGGTAGCACCCGGCTATGTCGCCTCGTCCGGCATGGACAGCTATCCGCCGGCCATGGCGCCGCTGCTGCGTGCCGCCGCTCAAGGCGTGCCCTTGAAGCGCATGGCAAACGAGGCCGAGGTGTCGGCGGCCATCGTGTTCCTGCTCTCGGAAGCGGCCAGTTTCATTACCGGGTCGGTATTGCGCGTCGATGGCGGCAGGCCGCAGATGCGTGCCGGCTGGCCGGTGTCGGACGATACGCCCGCACAGCGCGCTGCGGTCAAGCCCTACGACGGCTTTCCCTTGGCCCAGGTGCCCAAGGTCTTGCGGGACATCTGACCATGCCGGCCATCGTCTCCCAACTTGCGACAGGCAGCGAGGTCTTTGAACACAATCGCGCCGCCATGCTGGAAAAGATTGCGCAACTGCGCGCACTGGAAGAGCGTACGCGCGCCGTATCGCAGGCGGCGCAGCCGCTGTTCGACAAGCGCGGCCAGATGCTGCCACGTGCGCGTATCGCGCGCCTGCTCGACGCAGGCGCACCCTTCCTCGAATTGTCCACGCTGGCCGGCTATCTGCGCGACGTGGCCGACCCCGACAAGACGGTCCCCGGCGGCGGCGTGATCGCCGGCATAGGCTATGTGGCCGGCGTGCGCGCGATGATCCTCGCCTCCGATTCCGGCATCAATGCCGGCGCCTTGAAGACTTCGGGCCTGGAAAAGATGCTGCGCGCGCAATCGATTGCCTTGTCGAAGAAGCTGCCCTTCATCCACCTGGTGGAGAGCGCGGGCGCCAACCTGCTCGAATACCGCGTCGAGCATTTCGTGCAGGGCGGCGGCATCTTCTACAACCTGGCGCGCCTGTCCGCCGCCGGCATTCCGGTCATCACGGTGGTGCACGGCTCCTCCACGGCGGGCGGCGCCTACATGCCGGGCCTGTCCGATTACGTGGTCATGGTGAAGGACCGCTCGCGCGCTTTTCTTGCCGGGCCGCCTCTGCTCAAGGCCGCCACCGGTGAAATCGCAACCGAAGAGGAATTGGGCGGCGCCGAGATGCACCACAGCGTATCCGGCCTGGCCGAATACCTGGCGCAGGACGATGGCGATGCGCTGCGTATCGCACGCGAAATCGTTGCTGCGCTCGATTGGAATCGCGGGCGCAATGCATCGGGCGCTGCCTACGAGGCACCGCATTACAATGTCGAGGAATTGCTCGGCCTGATGCCGGTCGATCCGAAAAAACCGCTCGATATGCGTGAAGTGATCGCACGCGTCGCGGATGCGTCGGACTTCCTCGAATTCAAGGCCGGCTATGGCGCGGCCACCGTCACGGGGCACGCCGCCATCTGCGGCCAGCGCGTCGGCATCCTCACCAACAACGGCCCGCTCGATCCGGACGGCGCGAACAAGGCAACGCACTTCATGCAAGCCTGCTGCCAGTCGGGCACGGCGCTGCTGTTCCTGCAAAACACCACCGGCTTCATTGTCGGCAAACAATCCGAGCGCGCCGGCATGATCAAGCACGGCGCGAAAATGATCCAGGCCGTGTCGAACGCCAACGTGCCGCGCATCACCCTCCATTGCGGCGCCAGCTTCGGCGCCGGCAACTACGGCATGTGCGGCACCGGCTTCGCGCCCGACTTCGCGTTTTCCTGGCCCAACGCACGCACCGCCGTGATGGGTGCCGAGCAAGCCGCCGGCACCATGGCCGTCGTGATGGAAGCCGGCGCCAAACGCAAGGGCCAGCCGGTCGATGAAGCGGCGCTGTCGGCCATGAAGCAAAAGATCGTCGCCACCTTCGACGGCCAGATGAGTGCGTTTGCTACCTCGGGCCTGATGCTCGACGACGGCGTGATCGACCCGCGCGATACGCGCAAGGTGCTGGCGACGACCTTGTCCGTTTGCGCCGAAGCGGAAAACCGCGTGTTGCGCCCGGTGCAGTTCGGCGTGGCGCGCCCTTGATAATAAATGGAAATAACCGGAGACAAGCATGCAACTCACCCACGAACATCAGGAACTGCAGCGCAACCTGAAGCGCTTCATCGATAACGAGATCAATCCGTACGTCGATGAATGGGAAGAGGCCGAAATCTTTCCGGCGCACGAGATTTTCAAGAAGATGGGCGAACTCGGCTTCCTCGGCCTGTGCAAGCCTGCCCAATACGGCGGCCTGGAACTCGACTATTCCTACTCGATGACCATGGCCGAAACGCTGGGCCACATCCATTGCGGCGGCGTGCCGATGGCAATCGGGGTGCAGACCGACATGGCGACGCCGGCCCTGGCGCGCTTCGGCTCGGACGCGCTGCGCCGCGAATTCCTCGCACCGGCCATTGCCGGCGACATGGTGGCCTGTGTCGGCGTGTCGGAAGCTTCCGGCGGCTCCGACGTTGCCGCAGTCAAGACCACGGCGCGCAAGGACGGCGGCGACTACGTCATCAACGGCAGCAAGATGTGGATCACGAACAGCCTGCAAGCGGACTGGATGTGCCTCTTGGCCAACACCTCGGAGGGCTCGCCGCACAAGAACAAGACGCTCATCATCGTGCCGATGAAGACCAAGGGCATCAGCGTCGGCAAGAAGATCCGCAAGATCGGCATGCACGCATCCGACACCGGCCTGATCCATTTCGACGACGTGCGCGTGCCGCAGCATTACGCCATCGGCCAGGAAGGCATGGGCTTCACCTACCAGATGCTGCAATTCCAGGAAGAGCGCTTGTGGGCGGCGGCCAATTCGATCCAGGCCTTGATCAACTGCATCGACTGGACCATCGAATGGGCGCGCGAGCGCCAATTGTTCGGCGCGCGCCTCTTGGAAAACCAATACATCTATTTCCGCCTGGCCGAACTGAAGACCGAAGTGGAAGCCTTGCGCGCCTTGACCTACCGCGCCGGCGAACTTTACATCGGCGGCCAGGATGTCACCGAGCTGGCCTCGATGGCCAAGCTCAAGGCCGGGCGCCTGATGCGCATCGTGCCCGACGCCTGCATGCAATTCTGGGGCGGCATGGGTTACACGCATGAGAATCTCGTCGCGCGCATGTTCCGCGACGGCCGCCTGGCTTCGATCGGCGGCGGCGCCGACGAAGTGATGCTGGGCATCATCGCCAAGACCATGGGCATCCATCCCGGCAAGCAGGCCAAATGAAACCGGGCTTGCCGCAAAAGACGCCATGAAACTGATCCTGATCGCCAACCGTGGAGAGATCGCACTGCGCGTGATGCGCACCGCGCAGCGCATGGGCTACCGCACCATGGCCGTCTACTCCGATGCCGACGCCGATGCGCCGCACGTGCGCGCAGCCGATTGCGCGGCACGTATCGGTACCGGGCCGGCGCGCGAGTCGTATCTCGACGGCGCGGCGATTCTCGCGGCGGCCCGTGCGCACGGGGCCGATGCCTTGCATCCCGGCTATGGCTTCCTGGCGGAAAATGCCGATTTCGCGCAAGCTGTGACTGACGCCGGCCTGACCTGGATCGGTCCGCCGCCTGAAGCCATGCGCGCCATGGGCAACAAGGCGGCAGCCAAACGCTTGCTGGCGGGACGCGACGTACCGCTATTGCCGGGCTATCAGGGCAGCAACCAGGATGGAGCCGCGCTCGTGGCCGAAGCAGAACGTGTCGGCTTTCCCCTGATGATCAAGGCCGCAGCCGGCGGCGGCGGACGCGGCATGCGACTGGTGACCGATGCGGCGGCACTGCCGGGCCAATTGGCCGCGGCACGCTCCGAGGCGCTGCAGGCCTTCGGCAGTGGTGAGCTGATCCTGGAGCGCGCGCTGGCCAATCCGCGCCACGTCGAAGTGCAAGTCTTCGCCGACCGCTACGGCCATGTTGTGCACCTGGGCGAGCGCGACTGCTCGGTGCAACGGCGCCACCAGAAGATCATCGAGGAAGCGCCGTCGCCGGCGGTCGATGCCACGCTGCGCCACCGGCTCGGTCATGCGGGCATAGAAGCCGCGCGCAGTTGCGGCTACATCGGCGCCGGCACGATGGAATTCCTGCTCGATGCCGATGGCGCGTTCTGGTTCATGGAAATGAATACGCGGCTGCAGGTCGAGCATCCGGTGACGGAGGCGATCACCGGCGTCGATCTGGTCGAATGGCAATTGCGCGTGGCCGAAGGCGAGCCGCTGCCGCTGACGCAGGAAGCCATCGATGCGCGCCTGCTTGCAGGTGGGCACGCGATCGAAGTGCGCCTGTGTGCGGAAGATCCGGCGCAGGATTTTCTGCCGCAGACCGGGCGTATCGCGCTGTGGCGCGCGCCGGCGCAACTGCGTGTCGAGCATGCGCTCGAGAGCGGCATGGAAATCTCGCCGCATTACGATTCCATGGCAGCCAAGCTGATTGCGCATGGCGCCACCCGGGTGGAAGCCTTGCGCCTGCTGCGAAAAAATCTGGACCACTGCCTGCTGCTCGGTGTGCCGACCAATCAGGATTTTCTGCTAGCGGCGTTGGCGCATCCCGAGTTTGAAGCAGGACATGCCACGACAGGCTTCATCGCGCAGCATCTGGCGGATTTCAAGCCGCATGGGGAGGGCGAACTCGACTTGGCGCTTGCCGTCGTGGCCCTGGTCGAAGCGCATGCGGCGCAGGCGAGCTATCCGCAAGAACTCGGCGGCTGGAGCAGCAGCGCACCGTTTGCCGATCGTGTGCCTGTCGAGTTCGATGGAGAAAAACGCTCCTGCATCATTGCCGCCCAAGGCGAGAGAACATGGCGCGCCACCGTCGGCGACACAGGCTTCGACGTGCAGGTCGTGGAATCCGGCAGCTACGCCATGCGTCTGCGCGTGGACGGCAACGTTCATGTTCTGGACTACGCAATGGACCGCGGCCGCATGCTGCTGCGCTTTGCCGGCCGCAACCACCTCCTGCGCGACCTGCGCTACAGCGCGCCCGACGCCGCTCAGGCGTCCGGCGGCGACGGTCAATTGCGCGCGCCGATGAACGGCAAGGTGGCCGCGCTGCCGGTTGCGGCAGGCGAACCGGTGCAAGCGGGACAAACGCTGATCGTGCTCGAAGCGATGAAAATGGAGCACGCCATGGCTGCACCCTGCGCAGGCGTATTGCGCGCCATCCACGTCAAACTGGGGCAGCAGGTTGGGCCGGGCCATATCCTGCTCGAATGGGAGCCGGCATGAAAACCGTACGCATCGGCGCGGGGCTCGGGTTTTACGGCGACGCATGGGCGCCGATTGCCGCCAGCATCGAACGCGGCGGCGTGCAGTATATCGCCTCGGACCATCTGGCCGAATTGACGCTGGCCATCCTGCAGAAAGACCGTGCCAGGGAGCCCCACGCCGGATACGCCAAGGATGCGCTGCCCATGCTGGCGCAGCTGTGGCCGCTGGCCGCGCGCCATGGCGTGAAATTCATCCTCAACGCCGGCGGCTTGAACCCGCGCGGTGCGCGCGATGCGCTGGCTGAGCTGTTTCGCAAGAAGGGCTGGAGCGCGCGCATCGCCGTGGTCACGGGCGACGACGTGCTCGACAGGCTCGACGATTGGAACGCCGCCGGCGAGGGCTTGGCTCATAGGGAGTCCGGCGCGTCGCTTGCCTCGGTACGCGAGCGCATGGTCTTTGCCAATGCCTATCTCGGCGCGGCGCCCATCGTGCGTGCGCTGGAGCAGGGCGCGGACATCGTATTGACCGGGCGCGTGGCCGATGCCGCCTTGTTCCTCGCGCCGCTGGTGCATGAGTTCGGCTGGACACTGGACGCACAGACGCCCGAACAATGGAATCGCCTGGCTCAGGGCTTGACGGTCGGCCACCTGCTCGAATGCTCGGGGCAGGGCAGCGGCGGCAACTTCGGCGGGCTCGACTGGATCGACATTCCCGATCTCGGCCATATCGGCTACCCGATCGCCGAAGTGATTGAGACCGGCGACGCCATCATCACCAAGGCACCGGACACCGGAGGACGCATCTCCTTCGATACGGTGCGCCAGCAATTGCTCTACGAAGTGCATGATCCGCGCAACTACATTTCGCCCGACGTCGTGCTGGACATGGGGTCGCTGCAGCTCGACGATCTCGGCAGCGATCGCGTACGCGTGACGGGCGCGCTCGGCAAGCCAAGGCCCCGTCAATTGAAGATCGTCGGCGGCTACCAAGATGGCTGGATGGGACAGGCGACCATAGGCTACAGCTGGCCGCAAGCCTATGCCAAGGCCGAACGCACGGCGCAGATCGTGCAACAGCAGATGCGCGAGCAGCGCATGGCCTTCGACGACTTGCGCATCGAATACCTGGGATACGACTCGATACTCGGCCCGCTGGCAGATCCGGCGCAGCGGGACAATTTGAACGAAGTCTATCTGCGCATGGCAGTGCGCACGCAAGACAAGCGCGTGGCCGATGGTTTGGGCCGCCTGTTTCCATGGCTGGCATTGTCCGGGCCACCGTTCGTCGGCGGCCGTTTCGCCATGCAGCCGGCGACCGAATTGCTCGCCATCTGGCCCACGCTGGTTGCGCGCGAACTGGTCGAAGGTGGCGTGCAGGTCGACGTGATGGAGGTGTGAAGTGAAAACCCAACTGGTGCGCATCGCCCATGCACGCGGCGGAGACAAGGGCGACACGGCCGACCTGAGCCTGTTCGCCTACGATGCAGAAACCTATGCCGTGCTCAAGCAGGCAGTCACGGCGGCGCGCGTGGCGGCGCATTTTCAGGGCATAGCGTCGGGGTCTGCCGAACGCTACGAGATGGATAATCTATTGGCATTGAAGTTCGTGCTGCATCAAGCACTCGACGGCGGCGCGGCCCGTTCGCTGCGCAGCGACGGCCTGGGCAAGTCGCTGGCTGCGGGCCTGCTACGCATGGAAATCGAGGTGCCGGACGACTTGCCGATACGTCACGCCGAGATTTTGTAGGTTGGCGCAGAGCGAAGCCCAACATCCGCCCCCTAAATCACCTACTGCGACGACGCAAAGTGCTTAACGTAGGGCTTCGCTTCGCTCAGCGCCAACCTACGGTGCGCTTAGGATTTCAGAAAAAAACTCACCGTCTGATCCGCCAACTGATCCAGCGTCAAGCCCTTGCCCGGCTTGAACCACTGCACACTGTAGTTGATCGCGCCAAGCAACAGCAAGCGCACCACCTTGTCGTCATCCTCGATCAATCCGGCGCGCTTCAATTCGCTCAGCATGCGCTGCCAGCATTCGTCGTAGCGGTCCTTCAATTCGATGATCCTGGCCTGCAGCGCCGTGCTCAGGCTGCGCCAGTCGTACAGCAACACAGGGATGAAGTCGTGCCCTTCGGCCAGCACGGTTTCAAGGTGCGTACGCACCAGTGCACGGAATTTCTCGCGCGGGACCAGCTCGGAATCGATAATCTTTTGCGTCCCCTCCAGCCCCGCCACCAAACCCTCTTCCATCACGGCGGCGAGGATTTCCTGCTTGCTCTTGAAGTGGTAGAACGGACTGCCCGAACGCATGCCGACCGCTTCGGCGATGTCGCGTATGGTCGTGCCTTCAAAGCCCTTTTCGCGGAACAACCGGGCCGAGACGCGCACCAGGTCGGCGCGGCGGTTGCCGTCGCTGTCGGCGATGGTGGCGAGCGGAGATTTGCGCGGGGAGCGTGGTGCAGGCATGCGCCAATTATAGCCGGGGCGGCGCCGCTTTCACAGTGCCGTTTTGACGGCTAGGCAGGGTCCTTCATCCTGCGCACCACGCCTTCGCGGTTCAGCACGTCGCCCCACGACGCAATACGGTAGACGTTGCCGAGCTGATGTATGGTCATGCCGTATTGCTCGCGCAGGATATCGATATCGCCGTCGATGGCGGCAATGGCGAGCCCGGTCAGGTCGGCGATGGAAGCCGGCGTGGCGCGCTCCAGCAGATCGATGGCGGCGGCCAGCACGAACAGCCGGCGTGCATCGTCGCCCGGATATTGCATCACCCCGAATTGGTTTTTCCTGAGTGCCACGCCTTGTTTGTCCCTTATTTGTCTGTTATTCGTCTTCGTCGGCCGATTTGAACATCTTCCCGACCCAGTTGGCCTTGGGCTGGCTGCGCGCGATCGCCTTGAAGGTGCTGGTCTTTTCGCGCGCCGAATCGCGGCTCAACACCTCCATGCTCACCAGGATGGCCACCGCCCCTTCGATACGGCCGATGGCGCGATCCGGCCCCAGTCTTTGCACCGAAACCTCGGTGCGTTCAGCCAATTGCCGGTAGGCTTCGCTCAAGGCGCCGAAAGTGCGATTGGTTACGTTCAACTGCGCCAGGTCGGCCACTTCGCGCGCATCCTTGGTGTAGTGGCTGAATAATTCCTCCAGCCGTTTGGCGTATTGGCCAGGCAGGCGAAAGTCGCGCACCAGCAACTGCGCCAGGGTCCTGGCCGCCTCGTCGCTCTGCACGCCGCGTTTTGCCACGTGGGCCAGCGAATACCCATGTTGCGGCAGCATGGTGACAAGCCGTTCGATGGCGCTGAAGATGCGCGAATCATCAAGTTCGTCCGATGAGGGCTCGGTCCCGAAATTCCCTGCACGCTGGCCCAGCCATTGTTCGAAGGTAGGAGGGAGCTTGCCATGTCCCATGCGCGGCCAGTTGTCGCACATCTTGCTATACTCGTCCCGAAGGAGGCTGTGATCGTGCTCGTTGAGTACAATTTCGACGACGGCCATGATGATTTCTTCCCTGTTTGGATCTGGTGTGAGTCAGACTGCACAAGGCGGCTGAAATTCCATGCATGGATATTACCGCAGTCTTGAAATTGCAGATTGCTTGTCTTCAAAGAAACTTGTTTTTGACTCCTGATCCTGGTGCCCGCGCCCGCATGATCCAATAGATAGCCAATAAACATCCATCACGCCGAGAAAACGATGACTTTCCCCTTGATCGCACTGGTCAAAGCCATGCCCAAGGCCGAGCTGCATATCCACATCGAAGGATCGCTCGAGCCGGAATTGATCTTCAAGCTTGCCCAGCGTAACGGCGTCAAGCTGGCTTACCCCTCGGTGGATGCGCTGCGCGCGGCCTACGCGTTCACCGATTTGCAATCGTTCCTCGACATCTATTACGCCGGTGCCAGTGTCTTGCAGAAGGAACAGGACTTCTTCGACATGACCTGGGCCTACATCGAGCGTGCCCGTGCCGACAACGTGCGGCACACCGAAATCTTTTTCGATCCGCAAACGCATACTGCGCGCGGCGTCGATATCGGCGTGGCGTTTGCCGGGATTTCGCGTGCGCTCGAACAGGGGCGCAAGGAGTTGGCCATCACCAGCGGCCTGATCATGTGCTTCCTGCGCCATCTCTCGGAAGAGGAGGCATTTGCCACCCTGGAACAGGCGCTGCCCCACCGCGCCAAATTCATCGGCGTAGGGCTGGACTCTTCCGAGCGCGGCCATCCGCCCGAAAAATTCGCCCGCGTCTTCGCCCGTTGCCGCGAATTGGGCTTGCACCTGGTCGCCCATGCCGGCGAAGAAGGGCCGCCGGCCTACATCGAAACCGCGCTCGACCTGCTCAAGGTCGAACGCATCGACCACGGCGTGCGCTGCCTGGAAGACGCAGCGCTGACGGCGCGGCTGGCAAAGGATGGCGTGCCGCTGACGGTATGCCCGTTGTCGAACGTGAAGCTGTGCGTGTTCGACGATATCGCCAAACATAACCTGCGCAGCCTGCTCGACGCCGGCCTGGTCGCCACCGTCAATTCGGACGATCCGGCTTATTTCGGCGGCTACATGAACGACAATTTCGTCGCCTGCTTCGACGCCTTGCCGCTGGAGCGCAAGCATGCGCAGCAGTTGGCGCGCAACGGCTTTGCTGCTGCCTTCCTTGACGCGGAGGCTAAAGCGCTTTACCTGGCGGAAGTTGACGCCTTCTTCGAGAATCACTGATGTTATTGCAATCCCTGCGCATGACGTTGCGCGACTGGCGCGCCGGTGAACTGCGTTTCCTCCTGGTTGCGCTGCTGATCGCCGTTGCCGCGCTGGCCTCGGTCGGCTTTTTCGTCGACCGCATGCGGACCGGCCTGGTGCGCGATGCGCATCAATTGATCGGCGCCGACCTCGTCATCGTCAGCGACATGCCGGCCGATGCGTCATGGAAGGCTGAAGCCGAGCGTCTGGGCTTGCAGACGGCACAGACCGTCGCCTTCCCCAGCATGGCGCTGGCAGGGCAGGGCGACGACGCCCTGTCGCAGCTCGCTTCGCTCAAGGCCGTGACGCCGAACTATCCCTTGCGCGGTCATTTGACGCTCGACGGCAACGAAACGGCCAAGGGCATTCCCGCAGCCGGCACGGTCTGGGTCGATCCGGCGATGCTCGATGCCTTGAAAGTGCACGTAGGCGACAAGATCAAACTGGGCCGCGCGACATTCTCGATTGCGCGCACCATCGAACGCGAACCAGACCGCGGCACCTCGTTCGCCAATTTCGCGCCGCGCGTCATGCTGCCCTTGTCCGATATCGGGGCGACGCAATTGATCCAGAACGGCTCGCGCGTCACCTATCGCCTGCTGGCGGCGGGCGACACCGAAGCCGTCGCGGCGTTCCAAAAATGGATGCAGGAAGCCATCACGCACGGCAATCTGCGCGGCGTCACGATCGAATCGCTCGAATCGAGCCAGGAAGACTTGCGCAACACGCTCGACCGCGCCCGCAAATTCCTTTCGCTGGTCAGCCTGCTCTCGGCCATGCTGGCCGCCGTGGCTGTTGCCATGGCCGCACGCCGCTTCATGCTGCGCCACCTCGACGCCTGCGCCATGCTGCGCTGCCTCGGCCTGACGCAAAACCAGGTGACGCTGCTCTACCTGCTCGAATTCCTCGCCGTCGGCATTGTCGGCAGCGCCTTGGGCGCGGTGCTCGGTTTCGCCGCGCACTACGTGCTGATCGAATGGCTGGGCAAACTGGTGACCGACGATCTGCCGGCCGCCAGCATCGTGCCCGGCGTCCAAGCCTTGGTCACCGGCCTGGTGCTGTTGGTCGGCTTCGCCGTGCCGCCCATTTTGCAATTGCGCGACGTGCCGCACAACCGCGTGATCCGGCGTGAACAGGAAGCGCCGCGCGTGGCGGCGGTATCGAGCTACGGACTGGGTTTGCTGGCCTTTCTCGGCCTCCTGCTGTGGCAGGCCGGCGATCTCAAGCTCTCGGCTCTGACGGCAGGCGGTTTCCTCGGTTGTCTGCTGCTGTTTGCCTTGCTGGCCTGGCTCGGCTTGCGTGGGCTGCGCGGCATGCGCACCGCCTCGCGCCACTCGGCCTGGCGCTTCGCCGTGGCGGCCTTGCAGCGCCGGCCCGGCGCCACCGTGGTGCAGGTGGTGTCGCTGGCATTGGGCTTGATGGCCTTGCTGCTGTTGACCGTGATTCGTGGCGATTTGGTCGATGCCTGGCGCAAATCGACGCCCGCCGATGCACCCAATCACTTCATCGTCAACATCCAGCCCGATCAGGAGCGCGACATCGCCGTGCGCATGGCGCAGGCCGGCGTGAAGGACCCCTTGCTCTATCCGATGATACGCGGCCGGCTGGTGCGCATCAACGACAAAACCGTCACCGCCCAGAGCTATGCCGAAGAGCGCGCGCGCCGCCTGGTCGACCGCGAATTCAATCTCTCGACCATGCGCGATCTGCCGGCAAAAAACCAGGTTGTGGCCGGCCGGTGGTACGACGACAGCACGCCCGAAGCCTCGGTGGAAGAGGGCATCGCCAAGACGCTCGGCCTGCATCTCGGCGACAAGCTGGCGTTCGACGTCGCCGGCCAAACCGTGGAAGCCAACGTCACGAGCATGCGCAAACTCGACTGGGGCTCGATGCGCGTGAATTTCTTCGTCATCGTCAACCCCAAGGCGATGGCCGACATGCCGCAAACCTGGATCACCGCCTTCCGCCTGCCGGAACAGGCCACAGGCTTCGTCAACACCCTGACGCGCGACTATCCCAACCTCACCGTGATCGACATCGGCAGCATCCTGCGCCAGATCCAGAGCGTGGTCGACCAGGTCGTCACCGCCGTCGAATTCCTGTTCCTGTTCACGCTCGCTTCGGGCATCCTGGTGCTGTACGCGGCACTGGCCGGTTCGCAGGATGAACGCACGCGCGAGGCAGGCTTGCTGCGCGCACTCGGTGCGACACGGGCGCAGCTATCGCGTGCACAATGGATCGAATTCGCCCTGATCGGCGGCCTGGCCGGCCTGCTTGCCGCAAGCGGCGCTGCCGCCGTCGGCTGGGGGCTGGCCAAGTGGGCTTTCACCTTCGAATGGAAGTTCGAGCCCATGGTCTGGGTGGCAGGCATCGCAGCCGGCGCGCTATGCTCCTTCATCGGCGGCCAGCTCGGCTTGCGCAATGTCTTGAACCAACCGCCGCTGCGCACCCTGCGCGAGGCATATTGAAATTCGTTATGTATGGCTGAAGAAATCGAACAACCCACCGCATTCGCGCTGATCGGCGGCAGCGACAAGCTGCGCGAAATGATCGACCGTTTCTACGACTTGATGGACCTCGAACCCGAATTCGCCGGCATCCGCGCGCTGCATCCGCCCACGCTCGACGGCTCGCGCGACAAGCTCTACTGGTTCCTCTCCGGCTGGATGGGCGGCCCCAGCCTCTATATCGAACGCTTCGGCCATCCGCGCCTGCGCGCGCGCCATCTGCCCTACGCGATCGCCTCAAGCGAGCGCGATCAGTGGCTGCGCTGCATGGCCTGGGCGATGCAGGATGTCGCTGTCGATGAAGGCTTGCAGCAACGCCTGATGCAATCGTTTTACGACACCGCCGACTGGATGCGGAACCAGCCCGATTAATTCTGTTTCGCTTCAATTCCCTTGTGTCGTACCGGCCGGCGACGCCTGCCTTTCTTGTCTTTTGCCTCCCGAAGGATCGTTCTACTGGTCTTGATCCGTCCTGCAACTGGTTGGGTCCAGTTGCGCACGTGCTTTTTCGCAACCCCAGCAAATACGCCATTTTCCGAGCCTTTTCGCCACGGATATAGGTAAATCTACCCTAAAGACCAGTCAAGAATTTCGCCATTTTCTTAAGCAAAAATTAAGGAAATGCGGGCCACGTCGCGCCGACTAGGTGGCACACTTTTTTCGCCGGCATCAGGGTCCGACATGAGATCAGCCGGCATTCAAAAACAAACGTCAGCAATACAAACTGAGGAGAGAGAAGTGCAAAAGAGAGTCAACAACGCCCTGCTTATGGGCATGATCGGCAGCATGCTTGCGGCATGCGGCGGCGGTAGCGACGGTCCACAGGATTCCTTGAACAACGCCAGCCAGAAACATTATGTGCGCAGCGCCAAGGCCAGCCTGCCGGCCTGCGATGCAGCCTGGGTATCGGCTACGGCATACACGGGTGGCGCCACCGTCAGCTATGCCGGCGTCAACTACATGGCCAACTGGTGGACGCAGGGCAACAACCCCTCGACCAACAACGGTGGGTCGGGCACGGGCGAGCCATGGACCTCGGACGGCGCCTGCGGTTCCGGCACGCCTACGCCCACACCGACACCCACACCAACGCCCACACCAACGCCCACACCAACGCCCACACCAACGCCCACACCAACGCCTACGCCGACCCCAACACCAACTCCGACGCCAACGCCAACGCCCACTCCCGCATCCGGCATCGTTTCAGGCGCAGTCTATACGCTGGTCAATCCCAACAGCGACAAAGCGCTCGACGTCACCAGTGCCGGTACGGCCAACGACACGCTAGTCGATATCTACACGATCAATGGCACCGTGGCGCAGAACTGGCAGATCAACAGCAACGGCGACGGCACGTATACGCTGATCAACCCCAACAGCGGCAAGGCGCTCGACGTGGAAGCGGCCGGCACGGCCAACGACACGGCAATCGACATCTACACCGTCAATGGCACGGTGGCGCAAAAGTGGCAGATCGACGCCAACAGCGACGGCACGGTCACCCTGGTCAATCCCAACAGCGGCAAAGCGCTCGACGTGGCCGCTGCCGGCACGGCCAACGGCACCGCGGTCGATATCTACACCATCAACGGCACGGTGGCGCAAAAGTGGAAACTGACCGAGGTCACGTCCACCCCGACCCCGACGCCCACACCAACTCCGACGCCCACCCCGACGCCGGCACCGAGCGGCTTCATCTTCAGCCCGTATTTCTACTCGGGCGACTACAACAGCACCTCGCTGATCACCTCCGTGACCGGCACCTCGGAATCGCTCCTCAAAGCCATGCCGGCCCAGTTGCAGGCAGTCACCTGGGCCTTTGCCGGCGGCAGTTGCGGCAGCGAGAACTGGAACGGCGTATCGGCATCGTCCTTCGCCGCCGCCAACGTGCAAAGCTTCGTCAACGCCGGCAAGAAGTACATCGTCTCCACCGGCGGCGCGGGCACCAACTTCCTGTGCACGTCGGACGCGAACTTCACCAAGTTCATCCAGACCTACTACAGCGCCAACATGCTGGGCGTCGACTTCGACATTGAAAACACGCAAACCCAGACCGACATCAACAACCTGGTGCAGCGCGTGGTCAATGCGCAGTCGAGCTATCCCAACCTGCGCTACAGCTTCACGCTGGCTACCGACGGCGGCAACGAAGCGCAAAGCCTGGGCACGATGGGCGTCGACGTGATGAACGCGATCAAGCAGTACGGCTTGAAAAACTACACCATCAACCTGATGACGATGGACTTCGCCAACTCGGGCCAGGAAAACGCCAGCCTGTGCACGCTCTCCGGCAGCAAGTGCGAGATGGGCCAATCGGCCATCTCGGCGGCCAAGAGCCTGCACACATACTGGGGCGTGCCATACAGCCAGATCGAACTGACGCCGATGATAGGCGGCAACGACAGCTACGACGAGACCTTCACCATCGCCGATGCCGCAACGATCTCGAGTTTTGCGCTGAGCAACGGCCTGGGCGGCATCCACTTCTGGTCGTTCGAGCGCGACACCGATTGCGCCCCTGCGACGGTGGATAACGACTCGTCCGACACTTGCAACAACTACGGCAAGGCTGGCACCCTTGGCTACACCAACGCCTTCCTTTCCGATCTGGGCCTGTAAGAGCCAGGAAGCAATAGCCAGGCAAAAGGCGGGGAGCGGGCAACCGTTCCCCGCCTTGCTTTTGCGGCTTCGTTCTCCGCTCGTGTACACTTGGCAATCTCCCCGAATTGCCCGGCTTGCCCATGTCCGTTGCGGAAATCCTGATCCTTGTGCTGCTGCTCGTCGTCCTGGTGCTGCAGATCGTCTTCATCCTCAAATCGCGCAGCGCGGACAGCGGCGAGCAATTCGCTCGTCTGCAAAGCACGCTCGAGCAAACCTACGCGCAACTGAGCGAGCGCAGCAGCCGCAGCATGCGCGACGACATCCTTGCCTCCTCGCAAGGCACGCGCCAGGAATTGAGCGCCAATTTCGGCCAGTTCCAGCAAAACCTGTCGAGCCAGCTGACCGGCATTTCAACGCTGCAGAATACCCACATCGAAAGCTTCGGCCAGCAGCTCACCAAGCTCAACGAAGCCAATGCGCAACAGCTCGAAGCCATGCGCCAGGCCATCATGCAGCAGGCCATGAGCGGCCGCGAAGAACAAGCCGCATCGCTGAAGCGCTTTGCCGACACGCTCAATCAAACGCTCACCTCGCTGACCGAATCGAACGCTCAGCGCATGGGTGAAATCCGCGCCACGCTGGAAGCCAAGATCAAGGAACTGCAGACCGAGAACAGCGCGCGCCTCGAAGACATGCGCAAGACCGTCGACGAAAAGCTGCACGCCACGCTCGAGCAACGCCTGGGCGAATCGTTCAAGCTGGTATCGGACCGCCTGGAAAAAGTGCATCAAGGCCTTGGCGAAATGCAGCAACTGGCCATCGGCGTAGGCGACTTGAAGCGCGTGCTGACCAACGTCAAGACGCGCGGCACCTGGGGCGAAGTGCAGCTTGCCATGCTGCTGGAGCAGATATTGACGACCGATCAATACGCCAAGAATGTCGAAACCGTGCCGGGCACGGGCGAGCGCGTCGAATTCGCGATCAAGCTGCCGGGGCAGGACGACGGCGGGCGTCCCGTCTGGATGCCCATCGACGCCAAGTTCCCCAAAGAGCAATACGAGCGGCTGGCCGATGCCGCAGAACGCGCCGACGCCGAAGGCGTGGCTACAGCGGGAAAAGAGCTGGAACGCGCAATCCGTATCGAGGCCAAAAGCATCGCTGAAAAGTATCTCTCGCCGCCGCTGACCACCGATTTCGCCGTACTGTTCCTGCCCACCGAAGGGCTGTACGCCGAAGTGATGCGCCGCCCCGGCCTGGCCGACGAATTGCAGCGCGTGCACCGCGTCAGCATCGCCGGGCCATCGACCTTGACGGCGTTATTGAACAGCCTGCAGATGGGCTTCCGCACGCTGGCGCTGGAGAAGCGTTCATCCGAAGTATGGCAAGTGCTGGGCGCCGTCAAGACCGAGTTCGGCAAGTTCGGCGACGTGCTGGCCAAGACCAAATCCACGCTGGAGCGCGCCGCCAAGGACATCGAAAGCGCCGAGACGCGCAGCCGCCAAATGGCGCGCAAGCTCAAGTCGGTGGAAGCATTGCCGAGCGAAGCAGCGCAGTTGTTGCTGGGGACAGAGACCGCCGAAGCCGACGACGGCGAGTAAGAACCCGCTTCAAAATGGACATGGCGTTGTTGCCGGGGGCGGCCACCCGTCTCCTTGCCGTACAGTCGCCCTTGCAGGGCGCATCGGCGCTAGCGGGCGCCGACCGTTCCGCAGGCGCGCAGCATGCTGCGCGAATTCCCTGCTACACCTGTCTTCGTCGCGACGTCTAGCCCTGCTCATTTTGAAACGGGTTCCAAGTTGCGCCGGGCATCGCAATGCTGGCCGACACATAAGAAAGCCGCCACACCTCAGTGTGGCGGCCCTTGCTTATCACCCCGCAAAGAATGATGGAGCAACGCTTATTGCACGGCGATCTGCTTCGGACGCAATGCTTCCTTCTTCGGCAGCGTCAAGGTCAGGATGCCGTTTTCCAGCTTGGCAACGCTCTTGCTGTCGTCGACTTCGGCGGCCAGCTTGAAGCTGCGCGAGAACTTCTCGGTGCTGCGCTCGGCGAACACGACGGTTTCGCCTTCTTGCCGTTCGCCGCCACGCTTGACTTCCGCTTCGATCGTCACCAGCTTGCCGTCAACGGCGATGCTGACGTTTTCCTTGGTCACGCCCGGCAGTTCGGCTTCGACCACATAGGCGGCGGCGCTTTCGGTGATGTTGATACGCGGCGACACGTGGACCGGGGCTGCCGCGTCGCTTGCCGCCGGGAAGGCGCCGTCAAACAAGCTGTCGAACAGATGGTCGAAACCATTCACGCGACGGAAAGAATAGGGGGGGGCATAACCACGGTTGCGTAATACGAGGCTCATCTTTGCTCTCCTGTTGGTTGAAGGAGCACGTCGCTCCGATGACCCATACATTGGGAGAGCAAAGGCGAATTCAAGACATTTTTTGCAGAATTTTTGTGCAAACAGGCGCCTTGAAATCGGCCGGAACGGCCTTATTTGCGGCTCCTTTTGCCTCGCTTCAGATTGCTGTGGTGCGTTGCTTTAAACGCATGCTCAAGTCCACGGGCGACATCACGAATCCCATCAATTCGCGCGCTTCCTTGCCGTCCGGCGTATCGACCACAATGTCGAACGAAGCCAGCGTCATCGCCACTGCGATCTTGATTTCGAGCAATGCCAGGTAGCGTCCCGGGCAGGTGCGCACGCCGGCGCCGAAGGGCAGGGGGATGCGTTTGTCGGCGGCGCCATCGCCTTCGCGCAGCCAACGTTCCGGATCGAAGCCCAGTGCATTGGGGAAGTGTTCTTCAGCCACGCTATCGTGGCGCAGCACGCACCAGACGAATCCTCCCTTGGGCACGAGCACGTCGCCGACCGCCGTATCGCGCAGCGCTTCGAGCGGCAGGAACGGCGCCACCGGCTTCAGACGCATCGCTTCCGAGATGCAGGCGTCGAGGTAATCGAGCCCATCCATCTGTTCCACCGAAAATGTTGCCGGATCGGGTGCGATGCGCGCCACTTCCTCGCGCACGCGCGCCAGGCTGGCCGGATGGCGCGTGAGCAGATACAGCACCCAGGCGATGGTGTTGGCCGTGGTATCTTCGCCGGCCAAAAGCATGGTCGAGACGTTGCCGGCGACGGCTACGTCGTCCACGCCGCCGCCCTCGTCGGCTGCCGCGATCATCGCTTCGAGCAGGTTCTGCGGTTTCTCGCGGCGCACGGGATCGGCTTCCATGCGCGCACGCGCTTCCCGGATCAGGCGGTCGATGGCGCCGCGCATGAATTGCATGCTGCGGTCGAGCTTGCGGTCCTGCGGCAGCTTGAGGTAGCGCCAGTAAGGGAAGGGCGCGATGGAGCGCCGCGCCACGGCGGGCAGGATCACGTCCATCTGGCGCTGGATCACGTCTTCGCCGCCGTCGATCGTGTTGACTTCGGTGCCGAAGGCGAGGCCGGCGATGATGTCGACCGTGTAGCGTTTCAATTCGTCGTCAAGCTCGATCGCACGGCCCGCCTGCGCGGCACGGGTCCAGCGTTCGCGCAGGCGCAGCGCCACGTTCACCAGCGAAGGGAAATACGCCTTGATCGCGTGCGGCGCAAAGCCCGCCATCACCATGCGCCGCTGATCGCGCCAGGCCGTGCCTTCGGCCAGGAACACGCCGGGAATGCCGCCCATTTCCTCGGAAATTTTTTGCGTCACGGAGGGCCGGCGGAAACCGTCGGGCCGGTCGCGCATGACCGCGTTGACCAGTTCGTGCTTGGCGACAACGAGAATCGGTTCGCGGCCGAACATGATGCGGAACAAGGGGCCGTAGCGGCGGGCCCAGCCTTCCACGTCGTGGTGCGCGCGTGTCGACTTCATCTGCAGCAGGTTGCCGAAGATGGGCCAGGCCCATGGGCCCGGCAGGTCGATAATGCGGCGCAACTTGTCTTGCGTGGGGGCGGTTGCGGGTGTGGTTGCGGTCGATTCCATTGGACTATCCCTGGTGCGAAGTTGCCATCAGTATGACGCAAGCCGATGCAGCAGTATTGAACGACAGCGACAAAGTCTTCCAGACCCTGCGCCAATCGCCTGCCAGTATAGATTACGGGCGCCGGTCCCGTCGAACCGACATGTGCGGAGCGCGAAGATGAACGCTATCGGATTGATCGCATCCGGTCCTGAGCAACGATGGCGCGGCATAGCGCCTCTTCATCGTCAGGTTCGCGAAAGCGATCGGCCAGTTCGCGGCAGCGATCCCTGAGTGCGGACGAGGCAAGCAGGCGGCGCAAGGTTTTCGTCAGCCCGCCGCGCCGGACTGCGCCAAGCGACAGGCTTTCTCCCGCGCCAAGGCTGCGCACCCGCGCCGCATTGTCGAATTGATCGTAAGCCAGCGGCACCACCAATTGCGGCACGCCGGCACGCAGGGTCTCAGCCGTCGTGCCGATGCCGCCGTGGTGCACCAGCAGGGCGACATGCGGCAGCAGCGAACCGAGCGGGACATAGTCTTGCCAGAACATGGAGTCAGGCAGGCAGGGCGGTACCTGTTCCCGGTAAGGCGTGAGAAAGATGGCGCGCCGGCCAAGTTGCCGCGCAGCCTGCTGCGCCGCCAGGAAATAGGCGTGGGCGTGCAGGTTGCCGCTGCCCGGGGTGAAGACGATCGGCGCATCTCCCTGCGCCAGGAAGTCCAGCAGCGGTGCCGGCAAAGCCTGACCCTGCGCGGGATCGTAGAGCTGGAAATATCCCTTGTGCAGCGGCTGCGGCCAGTCGGGCGGTGCGGGGGCAAACCATTCGGGGAACAAGGTCACCGACAGATCGGCCGTCGAATAGACATGTTCCATAAAATGTCCGACCGGCGGCAAGCCATGGTCGCCGCGCAAGGCGTTGAGCCCCGGCAGGGCGGCGGGGTCGATCATGAATTGATCGAGCAGGCGCCAAAGCCCGCGCCGCACGCTGCATGGTAACCATTGCGCAATCTTCAGCGGCCCCAAGGTCAAGGGATCGTGCACGCTGCGCAGGTTTGCCGGTGCGAGATAGAACGTGGCGATGCGCAGCCGCGGCCTGCGGGTCCGTGCGATGGCGGCGGCCGGCACGGCCAGCGGGTGAGCCAGCATGACGCAGTCAACATCTTGCGGCAGCAACGCCATGACTTGCACCATGCGCGCGCTGCCTTGGCGCAGGCCGGAAAGGATCACGGCAAGTCCCTTGCGCGGATGCCAGACATCGGGATTGTTCATGATCGCCAGGTGTTCCGCCGTCGAAAAGATCGAATGAAACGGCAGCCCGGCGCGTTCGGCATGCTGGCCATGGATTTCAGGGCCGATGAAGGTGACGCTGTGGCCGCGCTGCTGCAGCGCCCGGCCGATGCGCAGAAGCGGGTAGATGTCGCCGACCGTGCCGGCGCTGAGGATGAAAACCGGCGCTTTATGCGACGCGGCGTCCGTCATCGGCTCAGGATGCCGATGCGGTTTCCGCCGCAGCTTCGGCTGCCACCGCCAGCACCGCTTCGCGCTTGTCGAGCAGATGCTGGCGAAGGATCGCGGCCAGGCGCTTGCCGTCGCGCGCTTCGAGCGCCTTGATCATTTCTTCGTGATCGTGCACCGCGCTATCCCATTTGTCGGCCTTGAAGTTGGACTTGAAGCGCAAGGCTTGCAGGCGCCGGTTCAGCGTGAGGTAGGTCTGGCGCAGCACCGAGTTGCGCGCGGCGGCGTTGATCTGGTCGTGGATCGCCTGGTTGCGGCTGTAGTAGCCCGGCAGATCGTGCTGCGCCTTGGCCGCCAGCATGGCGTAATGCTGGGCCTTGATCCCGGCCAGTTCGACGGCGGAAATGCGTTCGCAAGCCAGTTCGCCCGACAAGGCTTCGAGGCCGCTCATCAGCTCGAAGGTTTCCCAGATTTCGGTTTCGCTCATGCGCGAAACGGTCGCACCGCGATTGGGCAGAATGTCGACCAGGCCTTCGACCGAGAGCACCTTCATCGCCTCGCGCAGCGGCGTGCGCGAGATGCCGAAGCGTTCGCACAGTTCGCGTTCGTTCAACTTGGTGCCGGGCGCGAGCAGGCCTTCGACGATCAGGTTGCGCAGGTGCTCGACCACCGTATCGTGCAGGCGCTGGCGCTCCAGGCGCATGGGAATGACTTGCTCTTCGGACATGGTTGTATTTTGCATGCAAAGCGACGCTTTGACGTTTTGCCTATTTTAGCGCCAAATTCTGGCTATATTGGTGATTCCAGTATCTTTGGTATCGATTTATGACGATATTGTTGCAAATGGATATGTATTCCGTCAAGTATTTGATTTTTATGTAAAATTTTTCTTGATTGAATTGCTCGTGCAGCGCGTGAGGAATGGCAGCTGGAAGTATTTTGCTGCCGGCGACAGATAGTGCTTCAATTCCCGGTTTTGTTCTGCTAAAGTATTTTGTATACAAAATTCAAAACGCAATCAACTAACCGAATAGACTGAGGAGACCTCCATGCTTACCCTCGATTTCCATCCCGCGGGCCGCCATTTCCTGCAGATTCCCGGGCCCAGCCCGGTGCCGGACCGCATCCTGCGCGCCATGAGCTATCCGACCATCGACCATCGCGGCCCCGAATTCGGTGTGCTCGGCTTGAGCGTTTTGGCCGGCATCAAGAAGATATTCCAGACCGAACAGCCGGTGGTGATCTATCCCGCCTCGGGCACCGGCGCCTGGGAAGCGGCGCTGGTCAACACCATGAGCCCCGGCGATACGGTGCTGATGTATGAAACGGGCCATTTCGCCACGTTGTGGAAGAAGATGGCCGAAGCCTTGGGCCTGCATCCGGAATTTCTCGGCCTGCCCGGCACCGAAGGCTGGCGCCGCGGCGTGCAGGCGGACCTGATAGAGAAGCGCTTGCGCGAAGACCGCGAACACAAGATCAAGGCCGTGTGCGTGGTGCACAACGAAACCTCGACCGGCGTGACCTCGAACATCGCCGCCGTGCGCCGCGCCATCGATGCGGCCGGGCACCCGGCTTTGTTGATGGTCGATTCGATTTCGGGCCTGGCCTCGGCAGACTATCGCCACGACGAGTGGGGCGTGGACGTGACCATTTCCGGCTCGCAAAAAGGCTTGATGCTGCCGCCGGGCATCAGCTTCAATGCGGTGTCGCAAAAGGCGATCGCCGCTTCCAAGACCGCCAAGTTGCCGCGCGCATTCTGGGGCTGGGAAGAAATCATCGCCATGAATGCCACCGGCTATTGGCCCTACACGCCCAACACCAATCTGCTCTATGGCCTGGCCGAAGCGCTCGACATGATCCTGGGCGAAGGGCTGGAAAACGTGTTTGCCCGCCACCAGCGCCTCGCTGCCGCCTGCCGCGCCGCCGTCACGGCCTGGGGCCTGGAAGTCCAGTGCACTGACCCGGAAGTCTATTCGCCTGTGCTCACAGGCGTGATCGTGCCCGAAGGCATCGATGCCGATGCGATCCGCAAGATCATCTACGAACATTACGACATGTCGCTCGGCACCGGCCTGGGCAAGGTCAAGGGCCGCATGTTTCGCATCGGCCACCTGGGCGAAGCCAACGACCTGACCTTGATGGCCACGCTCTCTGGTTGCGAAATGGGGCTGACCCTGGCCGGCGTCAAGCTGGCCCGCAGCGGCGTTGCCGCCGCCATGCAATACTTGACGTCCCACCCAAGGGGGCTGCAGCGCAAATAAGCATACCGTCGTCGTTCGTTAAAACATAATGGAGACAAACGCATGAAACGACCGGTATTGCTGAGGGCGACCTCGCTCGTCCTCCTGATGCTGTGCCTGATGTATTTCCTGACCTATCTCGACCGCGTCAATGTCAGCTCGGCGGCCGAAGGCTTCGGCAAGGAATTCGATCTGAACAAGACCCAGATCGGCTTCGTATTTTCCGCCTTCGCCTATCCCTACCTGGTGTTCCAGATCATCGGCGGCTGGGTCAGCGACCGCTTCGGCGCCAAGCGCACGCTGATCTTTTGCGGCGCCATGTGGGCCGTGGCCACGGCCTTGACCGGGTTGTCCGTCGGCCTGTATTCCATGCTGGGGGCGCGCTTGCTGCTGGGCCTGGGCGAAGGCGCGACCTTTCCCGCCGCCACCTCGGCCATGTCGCGCTGGGTCAGGAGCGATTTGCGCGGTTTCGCGCAAGGCTTGACCCACGCCTTTTCGCGCGTCGGCAATTCGGCAGCGCCACTGGTCATCGCGCTCATCATGGCGGCCTGGGGCTGGCGCGTGGCGTTTTACATCAGCGGCGTCATGAGCCTGATATGGGTCGCGGTCTGGGCCTTGATCTTCACCGAAGATCCCGCCGATCATCCCCGTGTGCCGCCCGAAGAATTGGCCGCGCTGCCGCCGCCGAGAAAGAAAAACGTCGCGGTCCCCTGGACGCCGTTGGCGCGGCGCATGCTGCCGGTCATGCTGGTGTATTTCTGCTACGGCTGGACGCTGTGGCTCTACCTGAGCTGGATTCCGCAATATTTCCTGCACAGTTATCAGCTCGACCTGAAATCGTCGGCAGGTTTTGCCACCGGCGTCTTCTTCGCCGGCGTGGTGGGCGATACGCTGGGCGGCATCGTGAGCGATCGCATCCTGAAAAAGAGCGGCAACCTGAAGCGCGCGCGCAGCCAGATGGTGGCCATCTGCCTGCTGCTATCGCTGGTAACGCTGACCCCCATCGTCTTCAACCACAATCTGACGGTGTCGATCTGCTGCCTGTCGATCGCGTTCTTCTTCGCTGAAATGACGATCGGCCCGATGTGGGCCATCCCGATGGATATTGCGCCCGAATATTCCGGCACCGCCAGCGGCATGATGAATATCGGTTCGGCGCTGGCGGCGATTTTGTCGCCCGTTGCCTCCGGTTACCTGATCGACCGCTTCGGCAATTGGGAACTGCCGTTCTTCGGCAGCATGCTCTTGTTGGCAATCGGTGCGGTCTTGGCGTATCGTATGCATCCGGAACACAAGTTTGAAGCGCAGGCGGCAATGGCGCAAGCCCGTCTTGCAGAATCGAGGTAAATCGATGTCTGGATCGACCGTATCAGACCTGACGCAATTGCTGGCCCGCGCCTGGCGCGACAAGCGAGCGGTTGCCGTTCCCCAACAACTGGCCCCGTCCGACATGGACGCGGCATACGCCGTCCAGGAAAGCATGCTCGACGCCATCGGGCTGCAGGCAGGAGGCTGGAAGATAGGCGCCCGTTCGCCCGAGCTGGCGGCGCAAGGTGCGCCCTTGCCGGCCGGCGGCATCCATGGCGAGGGCGCCGTGTTGCGTCGCGCCGATTTTCCCGTGCTCGGCCTGGAACTTGAAATCGCCTTTTCCCTTTCCTACGCATTTCGCGACGAGGCCGAAGCCGAAGATGCCGCAGTGCTGCAGGCAATCGACACCATGCGCGTATCGGTGGAACTGGTGTCGAGCCGCGTCGAAGGCTGGCCGCAGGTGCCGCCGCTGATCCAGTTGGGGGACCTGCAAAACCATGGCGCGCTGGTCGTCGGCGAAGCGCTTGCCTATGATCCGGCTTTCGATTTTGTCAGTCCCGCATTGCGCTTTGCCGTCGGCGACAAGGTATTATTCGAAGGCAAGGGCAGCAACCCGGCAGGCGATCCGCGCCGCCTGCTGCCCTGGCTGGTGCGGCATTGCCTGCGGCGCGGCTTGCCTCTGCCGCCCGGCAGCGTGCTGACCGCGGGCACCTACGTCGGCGCGCATTTCGAATTCGGCGCCGGCATCGTCAGCGGCGAGATCGACGGCTTGCCGCCTTTACGCTTCACTCTCGAATGACAATCAAGTAACACGCGAAAAACAACGGAGACCCCATGGCGGAAGACAAGAAAACCTCGCGCCGCAGCCTGCTCAAGACGCTGATGCTGGTTCCCATCGGCGTGGTAGGCAGCGCCAGCGTGGTGAAGGAACTGCAGGCGGCAGACGCGCCCGGCGGCTACAAGCCCAATTTCTTCAACGGCGACGAATGGCGTTTCCTGATCGCTGCCTGCGACCGCCTGATTCCGCACGACGAGCACGGCCCCGGCGCGGTCGAACTCGGCGTGCCCGAATTCCTCGACAGGCACATGCAGACGCCCTATGCCAGCGGCGACATCTGGTACATGCAGGGCCCGTTCCAGGAAGCCGCGCCCGAATTCGGCTACCAAGGGCGCCTGGCCCTGCGCGACATCATCCGCACCGGCATCAAGGCATTGGATGCTTACTGCACCAAGCAATTCGGCGGCAAGAAATTCGCTGATCTCGACGGCAAACAGCAGGACGCCGTCTTGAAGGATGCCGAAGCCGGCAAGCTCAAGCTCGACGACATCCCCGAAAAACTATTCTTCGGCAATTTCTTGAATGAGGTACGAAACGGCTACTTCGCCGACCCCAAATACGGCGGCAACAAGGGCATGGGTTCGTGGAAGATGATCGGCTATCCCGGCATGCGTGCCGACTACATCGATTGGGTCGGGGTGCGCGACAAACCGTATCCGATCGGCCCGGTCGACCTCTCCGGAAAGCGAGGCTGAGCGATGGCTATCGTCAAGAACAAGGTCGACGCCGTCATCGTCGGCATGGGCTGGACCGGGGCCATCATGGCCAAGGAATTGACCGACGCCGGCTTGCACGTGGTTGTGCTCGAACGCGGCCCGGACCGCGATACGCAGCCCGACTTCGCCTATCCGCGCGTTGTCGATGAACTCGAAGGTTCGGTGCACCGCAAGTATCTGCAAAGCCTGTCGAAGGAAACCGTGACGATACGCCACAGCACGAACGAGTCGGCCGTGCCGTACCGCCAGATGGGCTCGTTCAAGCCCGGCACCGGCGTGGGCGGCGCGGGAAGTCATTGGTCGGGCTGCCATTTCCGCGCACTGCCGGAAGACTTCCGCGTGCGCAGCAACACCGAGCAGCGCTTCGGCAAGAAATTCATCCCGCAGGGCATGAGCATCGCCGATTATCCGGTCAGCTACGAAGACCTGGAGCCGCACTTCGACCATTTCGAATACGTCTGCGGCACCTCGGGCAAGGCCGGCGTGATCAATGGCAAGCAAGTCGATGGGGGCAACCCGTTCGAAGGCTCGCGTTCGCGCGAATTCGCGCTGCCGCCCAATCCGAATTATCTCGGCGGCGAACTGTTCTACAAGGCCGCGCGCGAGCAGGGCTATCACCCGTATCCGATTCCCGCATCGAACGCTTCCGCGGCTTATACCAATCCCTACGGCTGCCAGATGGGGCCGTGCAATTTCTGCGGCTTTTGCAGCGATTACGGCTGCCTGAATTATTCCAAGGCCAGTCCCAACATCTGCATCATGCCGGTGCTGCGGCTGCGCAAGAACTTCGAATTGCGCACGCTGTGCCAGGTGCTCAAGGTCGATCTCGACAGCGACAAGAAGCGCGCCACCGGCGTCACTTACCTTGATGCCCAAGGCCGCGAGACCGAACAGCCGGCCGACCTCGTCGTGCTGTGCGCCTTTTCGCTCTACAACGTACACCTGATGCTGCTCTCCGGCATCGGCACGCCGTACGACCCCGCCACCGGCACCGGCACGATAGGGCGCAATTACTCGTACCAGAACCTGAACCGCGTGACGATGTTTTTCGATGAGTCCGTGCAAGCCAACGGCTTCATCGGCATCGGTGGCGGCGGCACGGTGTTCGACGATCTCAACGGCAACCAGCTCGACAACGCCAAGGCAGGCTTCGTCGGCGGTGGCGTGATCTGGGCGCGCCAGCCCGGCAACGGCCCGGTGCGCGGCATCCAGACCGCGCCGGGCGTGCCGAACTGGGGCAGCGCCTGGAAGAAAGGCATCAAGGAAGCGTTCCGCCATTCGTTCTATTACGAAGTGCAAGGCTCGTGCATGTCCTACGACGATGCCTACCTGAGCCTGGATCCGACCTATCGCGACGGCTTCGGCCGGCCCTTGTTGCGCATGACCTTCGACTGGCACGACAATGAAATCAAAGGCTCGCAATTCCTGGTCGGCAAAGCACTCGAGATGTGCAAGTCGCTTTCGCCAAAAGCGATGAAGGGCGACGCCAAGAAGGACGGCGAGCATTACAACATCACGCAATACCAGAGCACCCACACCTGCGGCGGCGCCATCATGGGCAGCGACCCGAAGACCTCGGCCCTGAACCGTTTCCTGCAATCGTGGGACGTGCCCAACGTGTTCGCACCCGGCGCCAATGCCTTCCCGCAAAACAACGGCTACAACCCGACCGGCATGGTCGGCGCCTTGACTTACTGGGCGGCGAAAGCGATCCGCGAGCAGTACCTGAAAAACCCCGGCGCACTGGTGCAGGCATAAGGAGACGACGATGCGTATGCTGAAAAGACTCCTGCTGGCGCTGATCGTTCTTGCCGTCCTCGTGATCGGTGCGCTATGGTTCTACGCCACCTCGCCGACCGAAACGCGCAAGCTCGCGGTTGCTCCAATTGATGACAAAAGCCTGATCGAAGCCGGGCGCTACGTCGCCGTAGCCGGTGACTGCGTCGCCTGCCACAGCGCGCCGGGCGGTCAGCCCTTCGCCGGCGGCCTCGGCCTGGCGTCGCCCATCGGTACGATCTACAGCTCCAACATCACGCCAGATGCAGGCACGGGCATAGGCAAATACAGCCTCGACGACTTCGATCGCGCCGTGCGCTACGGCATCAAGCCCGACGGCACGACGCTGTATCCTGCCATGCCCTATCCATCCTATGCGCGCATGAGCGACCAGGACGTGCGCGCGCTCTATGCCTACTTCATGCATGGCGTTGAGCCGGCGGTCTCGGGCAACCGCAATACGGACATCGCGTGGCCGCTTTCCATGCGCTGGCCGCTGGGTGTGTGGCGCAAGACCTTCGCGCCCGTCTCGGCGGTTAAACCCGTCGATCCGGCAAAATACAAGGATGCCGCCGTGGCGCGCGGCGCCTACCTCGTGCAAGGCCTGGGCCACTGCGGCAGTTGCCACACGCCGCGCGCCCTGACCATGGAAGAAGCGGCGCTGGACGAATCGCAGCCGGCCTATCTCTCAGGCGGCGGCGTGATCGACGGCTGGTTTGCGGTCAACCTGCGCGGCAACGATGCCGCCGGCTTGGGCCGCTGGTCGGCGCAAGACATCGTCGACGCCCTGAAGAGCGGCCGCAACCCGCACGCCGCCGTGGTGGGCTCGCCGATGAGCGATGTCGTCGTGCACAGCATGCAAGGCCTTAACGATCCCGATTTGCAGGCGATCGCCGCGTATCTGAAATCGCTGCCCGCTTCGCCGATCGAGGTGGCCAAATACAAATCCGACGACAGCACGGCAAAAGCACTGGCCGCCGGTACGGAGAACGGGCGCGGCGCGCAACTCTACCTGGATAATTGCTCGGCCTGCCACCGCTCGAACGGGCAGGGCAGTCCCCGGGTCTTCCCCGCCATCGCCGGCAATGCCACAGCCCTGTCCGGCAATCCCGCGACGCTGATTCGCCTGGTGCTGGCAGGCAGCGCCATGCCTGCAACGCAGACGGCGCCGTCTGCGCTAGGCATGCCCGGCTTCGCCTGGCGTCTGTCGGATCAAGAGACCGCGCAACTGTTGACCTTCGTCAGGCAAAACTGGGGCAACGCGGCGCCTGCGGTGACGGCAGATGACGTGGCTGAAGTGAGGAAGACCTTGCCGAAGGACAAATTGGCGCAGGCAAATTAGCGTTTGCGGCTGTGATCGTTGCGCTGCCCGGCGTTTGCGCGACACCATCGTGACCGCCACATGTGTTTGCGGATTCGTGCGGGGTATCGCTTATTTCTCAGGTCCCGTGGTGGGTAGATATTGTTATCAGGTAGGCAACATGTCTTGGCATGGGGTGGTCAAAAGATCACGATTGAGGCCGCGCAAGCCGGCATCTTCGCCTTCAATCTTAGCGTCGTGAACCGCGACGACCCGGTGCTGACCATCACACCGAACGGCGTGCCGACGGGAGAAGTGGACCAAGCACGGCATCAACCGACACAAAGCGAATCGCGCAATGCAAACCAAAGCCCCTAAGTATTTGAATCCCCAAGTCTTTTCCGCTATACTCTTGCTCTGGCCTTGGTTGGTCAGTTATCAAGAAGTTAATTTTTAATCGTAATCACGGTGTCTGGGGTAGATAAAAAACTCCGCTCACCGCCTGTGAAAGGTACAAGTATCATGACTATGGAAAAAGCCAACAAGGCTGCCATCATCGCCGACAACGCCCGCGGCACCAACGACACCGGATCGCCTGAAGTGCAGGTCGCATTGCTGACCGCGCGCATCAACGAACTCAACGGCCACTTCAAAGAGCACGTCAAGGATCACCACTCCCGCCGCGGCTTGATCATGATGGTCAACCGTCGCAAGAGCCTGCTGTCCTACCTCAAGGACAAGGACGTCAACCGTTACCGCGATCTGATCGCCAAACTCGGCCTGCGTAAGTAAGCCTTGCCGTATCAGATCAAGTCGAAATGCCCGTGTCAGCCTGCTGATGCGGGCATTTTGTCTTTGAGCCTTTTGCAATAACTGTAACAAGACGATATCTTTTGTCGTCTGTGGTGAGGTGAACGACAGCGCCTGAAAATCTGTCGGAAAAACGAGAAAGGAAACACCGTGTTTAATAAAGTCACCAAGACATTCCAGTACGGCCAACACACAGTCACCCTGGAGACGGGCGAAATCGCTCGCCAGGCATCCGGCGCCGTCATGGTGTCGATCGAGGATACCGTCGTGCTCGCAACCGTCGTGGCACGCAAGGACGCCAAGCCGGGCCAGGATTTCTTCCCGCTGACCGTCGACTATGTGGAAAAGACCTATGCGGCCGGCCGCATCCCCGGCGGCTTCTTCAAGCGCGAAGGCCGTCCTTCGGAAAAGGAAACGCTGACCTCGCGCCTGATCGATCGTCCGATCCGCCCGCTGTTCCCCGAAGGCTATCTCAATGAAGTGCAGGTCATCATCCACGTGTTGTCGGTCAATCCGGAAATCGATCCCGATATCGCCGCCATGATCGGCGCGTCCGCCGCGATCTCGGTCGCCGGCATCCCGTTCGCCGGCCCCCTGGGCGCCGCGCGCGTGGGCTACATCGACGGCCAATACGTGTTGAACCCCACCACCACGCAATTGAAGGACACCAAGCTCGACCTCGTCGTCGCCGGCACCGAATCGGCCGTGCTGATGGTCGAATCCGAAGCCAAGCAATTGTCCGAAGAAGTCATGCTGGGCGCCGTGGTCTTTGGCCACGAGCAAATGAAGGCCGTGATCGACGCGATCCACGAACTCGTGCGCGACGGCGGCAAGCCCGAAGTGCAATGGAGCCCGGCACCGAAGAACGAGGCCCTGATCGGCCGCGTGTCGCACTTCGCCGAAGCCAAGCTGCGCCAAGCCTATCAAACGCGCGACAAGCAAGCCCGTACTACCGAACTGCGCGACATCTACTCGGCCGTTTCCGCCGAGCTGGCTGCCGAAGCCACATCGGTCGGCGGCGCCGCCCCTGATTCCGCTGAAGTCAACAACATCCTGTTCGACCTCGAAGCCAAGATCGTCCGCTCGCAAATCCTCGACGGCGAACCGCGTATCGACGGCCGCGACACCACGACCGTGCGCCCGATCACCATCCGTACCGGCGTGCTGCCGCGTACCCACGGCTCGGCCCTGTTCACCCGCGGCGAAACGCAGGCGCTGGTGGTCGCCACCCTGGGCACCGCACGCGACGAGCAAAAGATCGACGCGCTGATGGGCGAATACAGCGACCGCTTCATGCTTCACTACAACATGCCGCCGTTCGCCACCGGCGAAACCGGCCGCGTCGGCACACCGAAGCGCCGCGAAATCGGCCACGGCCGCCTGGCCAAGCGCGCATTGATCGCCGCTCTGCCGGCATCGGATGAATTCAGCTACTCGGTGCGCCTGGTATCGGAAATCACCGAATCGAACGGTTCCTCCTCGATGGCTTCCGTCTGCGGCGGCTGCCTCGCGCTGATGGATGCCGGCGTGCCGATGACTGCCCACGTGGCCGGCATCGCCATGGGCTTGATCAAGGACGGCAACAAGTTCGCCGTGCTGACCGACATCCTCGGTGACGAAGATCACCTGGGCGACATGGACTTCAAGGTGGCCGGTACCGCCAACGGTGTGACCGCACTGCAGATGGACATCAAGATCCAGGGCATCACCAAGGAAATCATGCAGGTCGCCCTGGCGCAAGCCAAGGAAGGCCGCACGCACATCCTGGCCAAGATGCAGGAAGCCCTGCCGCAAGGCAAGACCGAACTGTCCGACTTCGCACCGCGCCTGATCACCATCAAGATCAACCCGGAAAAGATCCGTGACGTGATCGGCAAGGGCGGCGCCGTGATCCGCGCGCTGACCGAAGAAACCGGCACGCAGATCGACATCACCGACGAAGGCATCGTCACCATCGCTTCGGTCGATGCCAGCGCCGGCCAGGAAGCCAAGCGCCGCATCGAAGAGCTGACCGCCTCGGTCGAGATCGGCAAGATCTACGAAGGCACCGTCCTGAAGCTGCTGGACTTCGGCGCCATCGTGCAAGTGATCCCGGGCAAGGACGGCTTGTTGCACATCAGCCAGATCGCCAACGAGCGCGTCAACGCCGTGGCCGACTACCTGAAGGAAGGCCAGCAAGTGCGCGTCAAGGTTCTCGAAGCCGACGACCGCGGCCGCCTCAAGCTGTCGATGAAGGCTGCTGCCGCCGAGGGTGGCGAACAGCAAGAACAGCAGCAGTAATAAGCTGCTTGCAAGATAGAGCCGCCCGGTGCGCGAGTGCCGGGCGGTTTTTCTTTTTGGGAGAGGAACATGCTTCACAGCGGAAGTTGCCATTGCGGCGCGATACAGATCGAAGTCGAAGCGCTTGAGGATATCGAGGCTTACGAATGCAATTGCTCGATGTGCCGACGCACGGGTTTCCTGCACCTGATCGTATCGAAGGAAGCGTTCAAACTGGTCAGGGGCGAGGACGCGCTTGCGAGCTACACCTTCAACACCGGCGTGGCCAGGCATTACTTTTGCAAGGTGTGCGGCTGCAGGCCTTACTACGTGCCGCGTTCGAATCCGGATGGGTTTTCGATCAATGTGCGTTGCCTCGATGCGGCAACGATACGCGACGTCAAAACCTTGCCGTTCGATGGCCAGGACTGGGAAAACAATGGCGCTTCATTATCGCATCTCGCCTAGTTATTACATCCGTCGTCCCCGTGAAAACGGGGACCCAGGATTAAAACCTGCACCGGTCGCGCCGTGGGTCCCCGTTTTCACGGGGACGACGAGGGGTGGCAGGCACGCGACTCTTGCTTCGCACCCGGCGTAAAATGGGCCTTTGCAAGCAATCTGGAGTTATCAATGCGCGCCATCGAAATCACCCAACCCGGCCCCGCCGACGTTCTGCGTCTGTGCGAGCGCCCCACTCCTGAACTCAAACCCGGCGAAGTGCTGATCAAGGTCCACGCCGCCGGCGTCAACCGGCCTGACGTCGTACAGCGCACGGGGCACTATCCCGTGCCGCCAGGGGCATCCGATCTGCCCGGCCTCGAAGTCGCCGGCGAGATCGTCGACGGCGACCTGAGCGGCACGCCGTTCAAGAAGGGCGATATCGTCTGCGCCCTGGTGCAAGGCGGCGGCTACGCCGAATACTGCGCCGCACCGTGGATGCAATGCCTGCCCGTGCCCAAGGGCTTCTCCGCGCTTGAAGCGGCATCGCTGCCCGAAACTTATTTTACCGTCTGGAGCAACGTGTTCGACCGTGCCGGCCTGAAAGCCGGTGAAACCTTGCTCGTGCAAGGCGGCACCTCGGGTATCGGTGTCACGGCGATCCAGATGGCCAAGGCTTTCGGTCATCGCGTGTTCGCCACGGCCGGCTCGGATGAAAAATGCCGCAAATGCGAGGAGCTCGGCGCCGAGCGCGGCATCAACTATCGCGACGAGGATTTCGCAGCAGTAGTCAAGGAACTGACGGACGGGAAGGGCGCCGACGTGATCCTCGATATGGTCGGCGGCGACTACCTGTCGCGAGAAATCGGCTGCCTGGCCGACGACGGCCGTCTTGCCGTGATCGCCTTGCTGGGCGGCATCAAGGGCACGCTCGACCTGGCGCAACTGCTGCGCCGGCGCCTCACCGTGACCGGCTCCACGCTGCGCCCGCGCTCGCGCGAATTCAAGGCGGCCATCGGCGCCAGGCTGGTGGAACATGTCTGGCCACGGCTGGAAAGCGGCGCGATCAAGCCGGTGATTTACCGCAGCTTCCCGCTGGAGCAGGCCAAAGAGGCGCATTTGCTGATGGAATCAAGCACGCATATCGGCAAAATCATGCTGCAAGTCGGTTGATCGACAGCGAATGGGTTTTCAAAAAAACAATATAAATGCGAACCGCAAGGGCATGCGGCACATGGCGCAGGTTTGACCACGCATGCTGCGGCGCGTTACAATATTGGGTTATTGAGAAATAGGCCGCTATGCGTCGCACATTGATCGCCGGTAACTGGAAGCTGAACGCCAGCCTGTCGGGCAACCTCAAGTTGCTGGGCGGGATCAAGGCGGGCGCTGCTGACGTGGCGGCGGGTTGCGATTTGCTCGTTTGCGCGCCGGCGCCTTACCTGGCGCAGTGCCAGGCCGAGCTGCAGGGCTCAGGCGTGGTTTGGGGCGCGCAAACGGTTTCCGAACACGAATCGGGCGCCTATACGGGCGAAGTTGCCGCCTCGATGTTGCTGGAATTCGGCTGCAGCTACGTGATCGTGGGTCACTCGGAACGGCGCACTTATCAGGGCGAAAGCAATGCGCTGGTGGCGAAGAAGGCGCTGCGGGCGCTGAAGTCCGGCCTGAAGCCTATTTTGTGCGTAGGCGAGACGCTGGCCGAGCGCCAGGGCAATCGGACCGATGCCGTGATTGGCGAACAGCTCGACGCGGTGCTGCAAGTGCTCGAGCAGGGCGACGTGGCGCGCCTCGTGGTGGCGTACGAGCCTTTGTGGGCCATCGGCACCGGCATCACGGCGACGCCGCGCATGGCGCAAACCGTGCACCAGATGCTGCGCGCGAAGATCGCGGCGAAGAATGCAGAAGCGGCATCGCATGTAAGGATTTTGTATGGCGGCAGCATGAAGCCCGACAATGCGGGACAATTGCTGGCGATGCCCGATATCGATGGCGGCCTGATCGGTGGCGCGTCGTTGAAGGCGGAAGACTTTCTTGCCATTGCGCAGGCAGTGCAACCGAAAACATAACAAGCGGCAGCTTTGCGTCGTGTCTGCAAAGCCGCCGGTAACAGTAAGTGGGGGCGACCCCGTGATTCAACCCCGGTAACGGGAAAATATTGAAGGAATGCAATGATTCTTAATTTGGTTATGTTGATTCAGGTGATTTCCGCCTTGGTCATCGTTGGTCTGGTGCTGATGCAGCATGGCAAGGGCGCCGACATGGGTGCGGCTTTCGGTTCCGGCGCCTCGGGCAGCCTGTTCGGCGCCAGCGGTTCGTCGAACTTCCTGTCGAAGTCGACCGGCGTTGCCGCGGCGATCTTCTTCGTCTCGACGCTCAGCCTGGCTTACCTGAACTCGGGTCAGCGCGCCGTCACCAATTCGCTCGACGCCATCGTGCCTGCGCAGACCGCTCCTGTTTCGGTTCCTGCTTCGGCTCCCGTTTCGGTTCCTGCCGCCGCCGCTCCGGTTGCTTCCGCACCGGCCGCGCCCGCTGCACCTGCTCCTGCGGCAGTTGCACCGGCTTCGGCGCCAGCGAAGTCCGCTCCTGCTGCATCGCAGACTGCGCCGGCGCAAAAATAATCGGCGAGAATTGGCGAGAATTGGCGAGAAACGCGCGCCGTTATTGCGATTTGCCGGGAAGTTGACGGCAGTATCGAGAATAAAATCGGCGCGCATTGATTTACTGCAATTTGTGCGTTGAACAAAGGTATCAAAACAGGTTAAAATACTGAGCTTGAGCCGACGTGGTGAAATTGGTAGACACGCTATCTTGAGGGGGTAGTGGCGCAAGCTGTGCGAGTTCGAGTCTCGCCGTCGGCACCAACGCAAAGCAATGTGCAATGCAATGAGAACAAGCCAGCAAAGAAGTATCCGAGCTGGCTTTTTATCGAGAAATTTGTTGCTTGGTTGATAGTTCGTTAGAGCGCTTAGTATTTTTGTTTTGGTCGCGCCAGTATCAGCAGCAATTGTTCAACAACCGGCGTATTACGCAATTACCGTGAACCTCGAAAATTATCTACCCGTCCTGTTGTTCATCCTCGTCGGCATCGCAGTCGGCGTCCTCCCGCAAGTCCTCGGCTGGCTGATCGGCCCCAACAAGCCCGACGCGCAAAAACTTTCTCCCTACGAGTGCGGCTTCGAAGCGTTTGAAGACGCGCGCATGAAGTTCGATGTGCGGTACTACCTGATCGCCATCCTGTTTATCTTGTTCGACCTGGAAACGGCATTCTTCTTTCCGTGGGGCGCGGCAATGCGCGATCTGGGCTGGTCCGGCTTTCTGACCATGTTCGCGTTCATCGTCGAATTCGCCGTCGGTTTTTGGTACATCTGGAAAAAAGGCGCCCTTGACTGGGATTGACGCTTTGGGAACGCATTGAGAACGCATTGAGAACGCATTGAGAATACTATGGCTATTGAAGGTCACTTGAGCGAAGGGTTTGCCACCACCCAGGTGGACAAGCTGATCAACTGGGCCCGTACCGGGTCGATGTACCCCATGACGTTCGGTCTGGCCTGCTGCGCCGTGGAAATGATGCACGCCGGCGCGTCGCGTTACGACCTCGACCGCTTCGGCGTCGTCTTCCGCGCATCGCCGCGCCAGTCCGACGTGATGATCGTCGCCGGCACGCTGTGCAACAAGATGGCGCCGGCCCTGCGCAAGGTGTACGACCAGATGGCCGAGCCGCGCTGGGTCATCTCCATGGGCTCGTGCGCCAACGGCGGCGGCTACTACCACTATTCGTATTCCGTGGTGCGCGGCTGCGACCGCATCGTGCCGGTCGACGTCTACGTGCCGGGCTGCCCGCCCACCGCCGAGGCGCTACTGTACGGCATCATGCAATTGCAGAACAAGATCAAGCGCACCAACACGATCGCCCGCAAATAATTATGACGACCAAACTTGAAACTCTGGAAGCCGCGCTCAAGAGTGCCTTGGGCGAACAGATCCAGAGCCTGACGACCGCGCTCGGCGAAGTCACCATCGTGGTCGGCGCGGACCATTACGCGCAAGCCATGACCACGCTGCGCGACGCAGCCGATCTGCATTTCGAAGAATTGATCGACCTCGCCGGCGTGGATTACTCCACCTACGGCGACGGCGCCTGGGAAGGCAAGCGCTTTGCCGTCGTGTCGCATCTGCTGTCGATCAAGCACAACTGGCGCGTGCGCGTGCGCGTGTTCTGCACCGACGACGATTTCCCGCTGGTGGCCTCGGTCTCCGGCATCTGGAATGCCGCCAACTGGTACGAGCGCGAAGCGTTCGACTTCTTCGGCATCCTGTTCGACGGCCACAACGACCTGCGCCGCATCCTGACCGACTACGGCTTCATCGGCCACGCCTTCCGCAAGGACTTCCCTGTATCGGGCTACGTCGAAATGAAATACGACCCCGAGCAAAAGCGCGTGGTCTATCAACCCGTGACCATCGAGCCGCGCGAGAACGTGCCGCGCGTGATCCGTGAAGAGCAATACGGCGGGACGAAATAACATGGCTGAAATCAAAAACTACACGCTGAACTTTGGTCCGCAGCATCCGGCAGCGCACGGCGTGCTGCGCCTCGTGCTCGAACTCGACGGCGAAGTGATCCAGCGCGCCGACCCGCATATCGGCCTGTTGCACCGCGCGACCGAAAAGCTGGCCGAGCAAAAGACCTATCTGCAGTCGGTGCCCTACATGGACCGCCTCGATTACGTCTCGATGATGTGCAACGAGCACGCCTACGTCATGGCGATCGAGAAGATGATCGGCATCGAAGTGCCGCTGCGCGCGCAATACATCCGCGTCATGTTCGACGAAATCACGCGCTTGCTGAACCACCTGCTGTGGATCGGCGCACATGCGCTCGACGTCGGCGCGATGGGCGTGTTCCTGTACGCCTTCCGCGAGCGCGAAGACCTGATGGACTGCTACGAAGCGGTGTCGGGCGCGCGCATGCACGCGGCCTACTACCGTCCGGGCGGCGTCTACCGCGATCTGCCAGATGCGATGCCGCAGCACAAGGTGTCGCTGCTGAAGAATGCGTCGCAGTTGGCCAAGCTGAACGAAAATCGCCAGGGTTCGCTGCTTGACTTCATCGAAGACTTCACCAACCGTTTCCCGACCTACGTCGACGAATACGAAACGCTCCTGACCGACAACCGCATCTGGAAGCAGCGCCTGGTCGGCATCGGCGTCGTCTCGCCCGAGCGCGCCCTGGCCATGGGCTTCACCGGCGCCATGCTGCGCGGTTCCGGCATCGAATGGGATCTGCGCAAGAAACAGCCGTACGAAGTGTACGATCTGCTCGACTTCGACATCCCCGTCGGCACCAACGGCGACTGCTACGACCGCTATCTGGTACGCGTGGCCGAAATGCGCCAGTCGAACCGCATCATCAAGCAGTGTATCGAGTGGCTGCGCAACAACCCGGGCCCGGTCATGACGACCAACCACAAGGTGGCCCCGCCGCACCGCGTCGACATGAAGACCAACATGGAAGAGCTGATCCACCACTTCAAGCTCTTCACCGAAGGCTTCCACGTGCCGCCGGGCGAAGCCTATGCCGCCGTCGAGCATCCGAAGGGCGAGTTCGGCATCTACATCGTGTCCGACGGCGCCAACAAGCCGTACCGCCTGAAGATCCGTGCACCGGGCTTCCCGCATTTGCAAGGTCTCGATGAAATGGCCAAGGGTCACATGATCGCCGATGCAGTCACCATCATCGGCACGCAGGATATTGTGTTCGGCGAGATTGACAGGTAAGAAAAGAAAGCCCTGGTTGGGCGGATGAACGGAACGTAAATATTCCTCCGTCATTCCCGCGAAAGCGGGAATCCACAAGCCGGTTGCAAGTGCGGACTCAGTATGGATCCCCGCTTTCGCGGGGATGACGGAGAAGTGATTTTGGCTGAAGTGAAAATTATTTCTACTTTGGTTTGATGCACAGTTGAGGCATAAAACATGCTGTTATCAGAGCAAGCATACAAAAAGATCGATCGCGAGCTGGCGAAGTATCCAGCCGATCAAAGGCAGTCGGCCGTGATGTCGGCGCTCGCCATCGCCCAGGACGAAAAGGGCTGGCTGTCGCCGGAAATCATGCAGGATCTGGCCGACTACATCGGCATGCCCGCCGTGGCGGTGCAGGAAGTCGCGACGTTCTACGCGATGTATAACCTGAAGCCCATTGGCAAGTTCAAGATCACGGTTTGCACCAACCTGCCGTGTGCGCTCTCGGGCGGCGAAAAGGCGGCGCACTACCTGAAGCAAAAGCTCGGCGTCGACTACAGGGAAACCTCGGCTGACGGCCTGTTCACGCTGCAGGAAGGCGAATGCATGGGCGCCTGCGGCGACGCGCCGGTCATGCTGGTCAACAACAAACGCATGTGCAGCTGGATGTCCAACGACAAGATCGATGCACTGGTGGAGGAACTGAAGAAATGACCAGCCTGCACGACCGTCACATCAACCCGCTGATCCTGGCCGGCCTCGACGGCAACAACTGGCACCTGGCCGACTACGTCAAGCGCGGCGGCTATGAGCAGTTGAAGCGCATCCTGACCGACAAGATCACGCCGGAACAAGTCATCGCCGAATTGAAGGCATCGTCCCTGCGCGGCCGCGGCGGCGCGGGCTTCCCGACCGGCCTGAAGTGGAGCTTCATGCCGCGCTCGTTCCCGGGCCAGAAATACCTCGTCTGCAATTCCGACGAAGGCGAACCGGGCACCTTCAAGGATCGCGACATCATGCGGTACAACCCGCATTCGCTGATCGAAGGCATGGCCATCGGCGCCTACGCCATGGGCATCACGGTCGGCTACAACTACATTCACGGCGAAATCTGGGACGTGTACGACCGCTTCGAGGAAGCGTTGGAAGAGGCACGTGCCGCCGGCTTCCTGGGCGACGACATCTGCGGCAGCGGCTTCAAATTCCAGTTGCATGCGCATCACGGCTACGGCGCCTACATCTGCGGCGAAGAAACCGCGCTGCTCGAATCGCTCGAAGGCAAGAAGGGCCAGCCGCGCTTCAAGCCGCCGTTCCCGGCCAGCTTCGGCCTGTACGGCAAGCCGACCACGATCAACAACACCGAAACCTTCGCCGCCGTCCCCTTCATCTTCAAGATGGGCGGGGAAGCCTATGCGGCGCTGGGCAAGCCCAACAACGGCGGCACCAAGATCTTCTCGATCTCGGGCGACGTCGAACGTCCGGGCAACTATGAAGTGCCGCTCGGTACGTCGTTCGCCAAGTTCTTGGAACTGGCCGGCGGCATGCGCGGCGGCAAGAAGATCAAGGCCGTGATCCCCGGCGGCTCGTCCGCTCCGGTGATCACAGGCGAGCTGATGATGAACACCGATCTCGACTACGATGCCATCGCCAAGGCCGGCTCCATGCTCGGTTCGGGCGCCATCATCGTGATGGACGAGACGCGCTGCATGGTCAAGTCGCTGTTGCGCCTGTCGTATTTTTATTTCGAAGAATCGTGCGGCCAATGCACGCCTTGCCGCGAAGGCACGGGCTGGCTCTACCGCATGGTGCACCGTATCGAGCACGGCGAAGGCCGCCAGGAAGACCTCGACCTGTTGAACAGCATTGCCGACAACATCCAGGGCCGCACGATTTGCGCCCTGGGCGATGCGGCGGCGATGCCGGTGCGCGCCTTCGTCAAGAATTTCCGCGACGAGTTTGCTTACCACATCGAGCACAAGCATTGCCTCGTGCCGACTTACGTGTAAGCAAAAAAGTAGCAGCGACGAATTGAAGTGAATTGAAAGAATACTTGGGCACACAGCCATGGTTGAAATCGAAATAGACGGCAAGAAAGTCGAAGTGCAAGAAGGCAGCATGGTGATCGCGGCCGCCGACAAGCTCGGCACCTACATCCCGCACTTCTGCTATCACAAGAAACTGTCCATCGCGGCCAATTGCCGCATGTGCCTGGTCGAAGTGGAAAAGGCTCCCAAGCCTTTGCCCGCCTGCGCCACGCCTGTGACCAACGGCATGATCGTGCGCACGCATAGCGACAAGGCCGTCAAGGCGCAGAAGAGCGTGATGGAATTCCTGCTCATCAATCACCCGCTCGATTGCCCGATCTGCGACCAGGGCGGCGAATGCCAGTTGCAGGATTTGGCGGTCGGCTACGGCGGTTCCGCTTCGCGCTACAAGGAAGAAAAGCGCGTGGTCGAACCCAAGGACGTCGGCCCGCTGATCTCGATGAAAGAAATGACCCGCTGCATCCACTGCACGCGCTGCGTCCGCTTCGGCCAGGAAATCGCCGGCGTGATGGAGTTCGGCATGCTGGGCCGTGGTGAACATTCCGAAATCACGTCGTTCGTCGGCAAGACCGTCGACTCCGAACTGTCGGGCAACATGATCGACCTGTGCCCGGTAGGCGCCCTGACTTCCAAGCCGTTCCGCTACAGCGCCCGCACCTGGGAACTGCAGCGCCGCAAGTCGGTCAGCCCGCACGACAGCCTCGGCGCCAACCTGACCGTGCAAGTCAAGAACGGCAAGGTCATGCGCGTGCTGCCGCTGGAAAATGTCGACGTCAACGATTGCTGGATTTCGGACAAGGACCGCTTCTCCTACGAAGGCGTCAACAGCGCCGAACGCCTGACCGTGCCGATGTTGAAGCAGGACGGCAAGTGGATTGAGGCCGATTGGCAAACCGCGCTCGAATACGTCGCGCACGGCTTGCGCAACATCCGTCATGAGCACGGCGCCGATGCCTTGGCTGCCTTGGCCGCGCCGTCGTCGACGCTGGAAGAACTGTCACTCTTGCAAAAGCTGATGCGCGGCGTGGGTTCCAACAACGTCGACTTCCGCACCCGCCAAAGCGACTTTGCCCTCGACGGCAAGGTCACGCCCTGGCTCGGCATGTCGATCACCGAATTCAGCGGCCTGAACCGCGCCTTCGTCATCGGCTCCTTCTTGCGCAAGGATCACCCGCTGCTGGCTGCACGCCTGCGCCAGGCGGTCAAGTCCGGCGCCAAGGTCAGCGTGCTGCACGCGACTGATGATGACTTGCTGATGCCGGTCACCAACAAGATGATCAAGGCCCCGTCGGCCTGGCTCGCCGCATTGGGCGAAGTGATCGCCGCCGTGGCCGCTGCCAAGAGCATCGCCGCTCCGGCCGGCTATGAAAACATCCAGCCTTCCGACGCAGCCAAGCAAACCGCCGCCAGCCTGCTGTCCGGCGAGCACAAGGCCATCCTGCTCGGCAACGCCGTGGCACAGCATCCGCAAGCCTCGCAATTGCATATTGCCGCGCAATGGATCGCGCACAACACCGACGCGCGCCTCGGTTACCTGACCGAAGCGGCCAATACGGTTGGCGGCTACCTTGCCAAGGCAACCCCGGGTGAAGAGGGCGCCAACGCGGCCCAGATGTTCGAACAGCCGCGCAAGGCTTACATCCTGCTCAACGCCGAACCCGAATTCGACAGCGCCAACCCGCAAGCCGCGCGCGCCGCACTCGATGCCGCTGAAATGGTGGTCGTCATGTCGCCGTTCCAGCATGGCGCCGATTACGCCGACGTGATGCTGCCGATCACCCCGTTCACCGAAACCTCCGGCACCTTCGTCAATTGCGAAGGCCGTCCGCAAAGCTTCAACGGCACGGTGCGCCCGGCCGGCGATTCGCGTCCGGGCTGGAAGGTGTTGCGCGTGCTGGGCAATCTGCTCGATATCGACGGCTTCGACTACGATACGTCCGAAGCGATCCGCAACCAGGTGCTGGCTTGCGACAAGCTCGATGACGCCAATGTGGTCGGACACCTCAACAACCACACCGGCCTGATCCTGCATGCCGCCCCCGCCGCATCGAGCGATCTGGAACGTGTGGCCGATGTACCCATTTACTCGACCGATGCCGTGGTGCGCCGCGCCGAATCGCTGCAACTGACGACCGATGCGCAAGCGCCCAAGGCGCACCTGTCCACCGCTCTGGCGCAAAAGCTCGGCATTGCCGAAGGTAGTCAAGTGCGTGTCAAGCAGGGCAGCGGCAGCGCCGTGCTGACCGCCGCCATCGACAAGAAATTGCCCGATAACGTCGTGCGCGTCGCCGCAGGCCATGCCTCGACCGCCGCGCTCGGTGCAATGTTCGGCGCCATCACCGTGGAGCGTGCATGATGGATCAAGTCCTGCAAATCATCGGCGCGCACGGCGAAGCGATGTTCGGTGCCTACTGGTCCACCATCTGGGCAATCGTCTGGAATTTGATCAAGATCGTGGTGCTGGTTGTGCCGCTGATGCTGTGCGTTGCCTACCTCACGTTGTGGGAACGCAAGGCCATCGGCTGGATGCATATTCGCATCGGCCCGAACCGTGTCGGCCCCCTGGGGCTGTTGCAGCCCTTGGCCGACGGCGCGAAGCTGTTGTTCAAAGAGATCGTCATCCCGACGCGCGCCAACAAGGCCTTGTTCGTCCTGGCGCCGGTCATGACCATCATGCCTTCGCTGGTGGCCTGGGTCGTGATTCCGTTCGGCCCCGATGTCGCACTGGCCAACGTCAACGCCGGCCTGCTGCTGCTGATGGCGGTAACCTCGATGGAAGTCTACGGCATCATCATCGCCGGCTGGGCCTCGAACTCGAAGTACGCCTTCCTCGGCGCCATGCGCGC
>Ga0302314_10000564_pt1 | contig 68369 bp, 51 predicted proteins | sample III_Palsa_N2_3_FD_200533 | JGI IMG/M metagenome (GOLD analysis project Ga0302314, IMG submission 200533) | Peat permafrost microbial communities from Stordalen Mire near Abisko, Sweden - III_Palsa_N2_3 | ecosystem: Environmental > Terrestrial > Soil > Palsa > Peat permafrost | place: Sweden...
TTGTCGCCGACCTCGGGTCCGAAGCGCTCGATTGCTTTCCCTCGGCCAAGGCAACCCTGATAGTCACGGCCCCAAAGGTATTCATAGCCACGCTTCTCGCCGGAGAGGCTAGCCGCGCCGAACTTCCAAGGGTGGCGCCGGTCCGCATGGGCCGCCTGGGGAGGCGCCTTGGCGAGCCCCTGTTCTCAGCCGCCGCTTCGGAAGGCGAAATGGCGGCCGCGGGCTGGGCCTGCGAAATGTGCGCGCTCGCCGATATCGCCATTCGCTTTCCAGACCGAACGCTGTGGCTCGATTTTGATCGATTTCTGGCGGATGCGCCTTTCGGGTTGTTGAAGGTGGCGCGCCATCTCGACCTTGGGTTTGGCGCCGACGACGTCGCGATCATGCTCTCCGGCCCGGAACTCGGCCAATATTCCAAGGCGCCGGAACAAGCTTTCGACGCCGCCCGCCGTCACGAGGTCATCGGCGAAGCCATGCATCGCCATGGTCAGGAAATCCAACGCGGGCTCGCCTGGCTCGACGCCGCGGCTAAGGCCCATCCAGCGATCGCCAGAGCCAGCCAGGTTGCGGCCGCCGCCGGACGCGCGTTCAGCCTCGACCGCCAAACGGGGCGAGGCTGACAGGCATGCCGTTCTCTTCAGCCAGCCTCCCCCCACATCCGACGGAGATTGTTTCTCACGTACTGCAGGCGGGTGCGGTTATCCCAGGTCATGCCCAGTCCTTCCAGCGCCGCTACTTCGTCCAGGTGGTAGAGGAGTTCACGGCAGGTGGCGTCCGGAATGGCGCTCTCGATGAATGTCAGTCCGACCAAGCGCTCGCCCGAAGTCACCGGCCTCACCTCATGGAGGAAGTGGGACGGGTAGACGACAGCGGAGCCCGGCACGCCTTTGAAGCTCACGCTCGTCGTGCCGAGGTGGATTGAGAGCTCTCCGCCCTGGTAACTGCCAGGCTCGGCGAGGAACAGCGTACACGACAGGTCCGAACGCAGGGGTCGAGCGCCCAACGGCAGGAAGGCCGCGTCGGCATGCGCGCCATAGTTCATGCCGGGGACATATTTTGCCAGCATCGGCGGCGCGATCAGTCGAGGATAGGCGAAGTTGCGAAACGCCTCGTTCCGCTGCAAAGCGCCGGCGATGAGTTTGGAGGATTCGATGTAGGCCGGGTCGGCCTGATCGATCTGCAGATTGTTCTTGACCGTCGAGTGCGGACTGGTGACGCGCCCATCCGTGAAACGGCTTGAGGCCGCGATCCGGCACAGGCTTTCGACCTCGCCGGCGGTCGCAACGTCAGGAATCTCAAGGAACATCTCGCCGTTGTCCCCTAGTCCGGTGAATAGCCGAAGCGCTCAACCCACGGCGCTAGCATCGGAAGTACAGGCTCCAACGCGAAGCGGTACCGGCGCCACGCTCCTACCCCTTCCGCGCTTAGACCGCCAGCAAGCTGGGCTGAGCTTGGCGTCGCCACCCACGCGCCGCGCTTCGCGAAGTCAGCCACGGCCGGCTCCCAGGGAAGACCGAGGAAGGCGAGGATCGCCTTCATCTCACCCTCGAAGTCGGCAACCAGGCCTTCGTGCCCTTGAACTCTGACGTCCAGGTGAAGACGTGATTGGTAGAGGTCGAAGAGGCGGAAGGTGGCGTCGTAGAGCCTCGCGGCGCCGTCAAGGGAAAGGAATTCTATCGTGGTCGGATTGATCACGAACTCACGCCGGAAACAGCTAAGTACGACGTCCCTGGGGTCACGGCGCGGCAATAATATCTTCGCGCCCGGGAAGATCTTGGCGATGATCGGAAGAGCGAGCGTGTTGGTCGGCAGCTTATCGACGAGTCCGGCTTCCTCTCCGGGCCAACCGTAGGCGCGGGCCCGCTCGAAATAGCGGTCCCGATAAGCCACCGCCTCGGTCGCGTTCAGCCGTTCGAGGGCCTCGAGTCCGCTCGCGTCCTTGTAGAAGGCGGCGACGCTTTCCGCGAGCGTATCCTTCTCGTCGATCGTGAACAAAGCCGGATGCATGGCCAGCGCCTGCCCCAGCATTGTCGTGCCAGACCTCGGAAAACCTACCAGGAAGGTAGGGGCGCCCGCCGCCGAGCCTGACGGGACTTCCCAATTCGCCGGATCGACGGCTTCAAACCAGGCCGCCAAGCGCTCAGTCAGGCGCAGACCCCGTTCGGCGCCGGACGCGGCGAAGCGCGGCCAATGAACGGCATGCAGCCCGCTTGCGGCGGATTCATAGGCTGCGAAGGCCTCCCGCGGGCGCTTCAAGGCGTCGAGCACGTCACCCAGTTCGCCTTGAGCGACGGCGCGCTCGTGTGGGCTGGTGCGCGCTTCCTCCGTCAGCAGCATTTTCAGGCGCCGTTCGGCCCGCATAGGCTCCCCTTGAGCAGCTTCGGCCCTAGCGAGCGCCACCGAAGCCGAAAACAGACCGGGCGCGTGCCTCAGCGCGCGCTCGCCACCTCCGCGGGCCTCCTCCCAATCGCCGCGCCGGCTGGCCAGCTCGGCGAGCGCGCCGAGCGCGGCCGCGTGACCGCCATCGAGACCTACGGCCATCGTGTAGGCCGCCCTCGCGCCAGCTACATCGCCCAACCCTTCCAAGGCGAAGCCGCGATTGAAGTGGGCCGGGGCGAATTCAGGTTGCAGGGCGATAGCTTCGTCCAGGCGAGCTACGGCTTCGACCCCCCGGCCCAGTCGCGCCAAGCAAAGTCCGACGGCGGAGAGAAGTCCGATGTCGCCCGCGGAATGGCTCAGGGCGATCTCGAAGTCGGCAATGGCCGATTCCAGTTGTCCCTCCTGCTGCGCTCGAACGCCGCGCAAGCGGTACAACATCTCGTCGCTAAAGCCGGCTGCGAATGCCCGGTCTGTCTTGGCGAACACCGAAGCCCAGTCACCCGCCGCGAGCGAGCGGCCGATGTCGGCGCGGGTGGGCGCGAAACTTTCGTCGCACGGCGGCGGGTCCGCGGCGGGATAATGGAAGCGAGCCGCCCATGGCTCCAACAGAGGGGCCACCGGCGCCATCTGCTGCTCAAACCTGCGCCAGGCGCCGACACCTTTGGCGCTCAGGCCTCCCGCCAACTGCGTGGCGCTCGGCGTTCGCGCCTTTCTTGCCCGTTCAGCAAAGTCGCGCACAGCCGGGTCCCAGCCTAGCCCGATAAACGCCAAGGCCCGGGCGAGGCTGCCATCGAAGTTGGCGACTACGTCCTCGTGGCGGACGACGTGCATCTCAAGAGTCAGTTTGCTTTCGTACACGGCGGCAAGTCGCATCACCTGGTCGTAGTAATGGGCCGCGGAGTCGAGGGTCTGGAACTCCGCCATCACCTGGTTGCCGCCGAATAAGCGCCTGAAGCAGCTGAGCACCACGTCGCGCGGATCACGCCTGGCGAACAGGATCCTGGCGCCCGGAAACAATTTGGCGATCACTGGAAGGGCGACCGTGCCGATCGGCAGTTTATCGACGACAATCTTGCCGGCGAGCGGCTGGCCGAGAAGCTCGGCCGCCCGGTGCCAGTAGATCGATCGGCAGTTGTCGGCGGCGGCGGCATTCAGGTTGGCCAGTCGATCGAGAGCGGCCGCGTCGGCCATGAGGTCGCCCGCGCAAAGGGACAAGGCGTCGGTTTCTTCGAGGGCAAGAACAGAGGGGTGGAGGGCCAGGGCGTTTTCAAGCAGGGTTGTACCTGACCGAGGAAAGCCAATCAGAAATACATGACCCGACGCCTCGGGCGTGGTGTCTCCGGGGGCGCCGGTTCTCCATAAATCCGCGCTTGTGGCGCGGAAGTAGCTTTCCATGTCGGCCGCGTGCTCCCCGGCCAACTTTCCGTGCGTGCGGGCATTCGCTTGGCGCGCCATGACCGCGTTGCTGGCGGCATAGGCGGCGAACGCCTTGCCCGGCTCACCCGCGGAATCGAGCGCGTCGCCGAGCACGCTCAGAGCCTCGGCGCGGTGGATGGGCACAAGGGTCGGGTAGGCGAGCACCCGTCGGAGGCGGAAGATTGCAAGATCATCGCGGCGTTCGGCCATTTCCACTCTTGCCAGCGCGATCTCGGCGCCAGGCAAGTTCGCTTTCAGGCGCAGCGCCCTCTCGGCAAACTCGCGCGCGTCAGAAAAACGGCTCGCGCGCACGTTGAGGATGGCCAGCAAAGACAGCGGCTCGGCGGCCAGAAGTCTCAGCCGCGCGGCGAACTCGGCGTGCTTGGCGGCTTCTGGAAAAGCGTTGAGATTGAGAAACGCCGCGGCGGCCGACATGCGCGCGGCATAGGATTCCGGCTCGAGCCTGACTGCGGCGTTTGCCGCCTCGGCAGCCTCGGCCCCGCGATCGAGAAGGATGAGGCGATCGCTGAACTGGGTCCAGGCTTCCACCTGATCGGGATAAAGGACCGTGGCGCGATGGGCGATGGCGGCGGCGTCCACGAAGCGGCCGTCGCCTTCCAGGCCTTCGCCAACTAACTTCAGAACAAGCGGCTCCTCGCACCCCTTCCCATAAGCCTTGATCGCCAGATCGATGGCCCGGGCGCGCGTTTCCGGCCGTGCCGCCTCGAACTCGATCTCGTCTAAAGGCGATGAATGTTCGCGGTTGAGCCCGCTCATGAGAGGCCTCTAGGTCGGAACTATATCAAAGGCGATGGTAAGGCGGGAATCTGGGCCCGAGAATGGGACGGTGCCGTGCCACATGTAGGACGGAAACAGCGCCAGCAGTCCGGGCTCCGGTTTGACGAAGTGCTCGGGCGGCAGGGGCGGTTGGGTGCGCACGCCCGGTTCTCCAAACTTCAGCCATCCTTCCTGTTCGCGATCCGAGGCCTGAGGAAGCACGACATAACAGGCCGACGACAGCCACCCGCGTGGGTGCAAGTGTCCGGAGTGGTAGCCGCCCTCGCGCAGACGAACCGACCATTCGCCGTTGAATTTGTAGCCACCCGTGATGCGTGACCTGAGGGGATCATCGCCCGGTCCGAGCGCAGCAATGTAACGGCTAATCGGCTCGTCCATGGCCGCGAAGAACGCCCGAATCGCCGGATCGTCGCTGAGGGTTAGCCTCTGGCTCGTCTGACTGCCGTGGCGCACGGACTGGCCGACCGGATGAGTGCGAAAGGTGTGTAGGCGACCGAGACTGACGGACAGGTCAGCCAGGAAAGCCTCCAAATTCGGCCAATCCCTGGGGACATCCATGTGGAAGGTTTTGACGACGGTGTCATAGTCGTAGAGGCGCTCGTATCGAGTATCCCCCAACAATCGCCAAGCCGTGGCCAGGAGACCTAGGGAGTGCTGATCGGTGGGATCGGCCGCGTGCAGGCGCGCGGCGATCCGCTCCGCGGCGGCCGGCTCACCGGTAGCGAAACGAGCCTCGCAAAGTGTGCTCTGAGCTACCGCGTTCTCCGGGATCATGTTCACCGCGACGAGGGCGTGCCGCAGGGCGCGAGGCGGGTCTTGCCAGAGGGAAAATCGGGCGGCGATGACGTGCATCATCGGTTCGGCGTCACCCACTGCAACCACGGGCGCGACCGCGGCGTAGGCGCCCTCCAGATCCCCCGCCGCCTGCAGCAATTCGGCCTTCTTCAGGGCCAAGGCCTGAAGATTGGGAAAACGAATCCTGGCGAGATCGAGCGCGACAGCCGCCGCCCCGACGTCGTCCGTCCGCATCCAGACCAGTTGGGCCAGCTCTCCGTGAGCCTCCACGTGGTCGGGCCGCCGCGCGATGACAGCGCGGTAGGCGTCTTCCGCCTCGGCGGCGCGGCCCTGACCCAGGAGGGCGCGCGCCAGGACAAGCCAGGTCTCCGGCGCGTCGAGTCTCTTGGCGAGCGCCCGTCTTGCGGCCACTTCGCTGTCGGCGAAGCTCTCCAGGTCGCCGAGGACGCTGGCAAGATTGTGCTCGGCGACCGCGCTCGCGGGCGCGACCGCAGCGGCTCGAGTGTAGGCCGATCTAGCGTCTTCTAGACGCCCCAAGGCCTTGAGCGCGGCGCCATAGGCGGAAAGGATATGCAGGTCGGCGCCCGCGCGGATCGCCAGTGGCGCAACGGCGGCCAGAGCCTCCTCGGCCCGCCCATGCTCCATCAACAGATCGCTCAACGCATAGACGGTCGAACTCGAGGTAGGGTCACAAACCAGAGCGGCGCTGAGAGCGCCCTCGGCGCCTCCGTTATCTCCAAGAGCCTTGAGGGCGAGCCCCAACAGCCTGTGGCCGTCAGGCAGTTCGGGCTGTTCGGTGACTAAGGCGCGGAAAATGCCGGCGGCCTGGTCAGGCCGCGCGGCGTTCAAGAGTTCAACACCCGCCCGCAACCGCTCAACCGCGCGGGCGGACGGGAGTTCAACAGCCATTAGTTGAAGCCTGTCGGCTATTAGAAATCGGCGGTGAGACCGAAAAAAATGTAGCGGCCGAGTGGGTCATAGACCTGCGGGAAGGTGTTACCCGAGCATACGGTGGCCGGACATTCGTCTGTGCCAATGATAGGTGGGTTGCGGTCGAAGATATTGTTGACGCCGACGCGAAAGGTGTAGCGGTCCTTGAAGCGATATTGGCCCACCAGATCAAACCAGTTGTAGGCCTCGATACGACAGTCCGCGCAACCGGTCTCGCCCGTATCGAGGCTCACCGGGCCAGTATAGCGCCAAGCCACGGAAAGCTCCAGGTTGGGCCACGGGGTAGACCACGTGACGCGCATCTTGGACTTCCAACTCGGCAATGGGCCGGATAGCAGATTGCCGTTGCCCTGGTCCGAGGACGCTTGGCAAGTCAGACCGAATTTGCCGACGCACTCCAGAACCGGAGAGCCGATAATGCCCGTGTAAAACTGATAATCGTGGGTGTAGGTGCCCAGGAAGTTGATGTCGAGACTGCCCCAATCCGGCGCGCCGAAGTCCGTGAAACTGAATCGGTAGTCGGCGGTGAAGTCGATGCCGGAGGTCTTGATGAAGCCGGAATTCTGCACGACATCGATCACATAGCCGGAAGTGGGTGCGCCAATGACCGTGGTGCCGAGCCACAGAGAGCCGGTGCTTGCCGCCCGGTGAATGAGATCGCAAAATGATGCATCGCCCGTCGCCGCGCAGGTCGCCAGAATATTGTCGGCACCGTAGCTTTGTATGACATTGGTGATCTTGGTGTTGAAGTAGTCCGCCGACGCCGTGAAACCATGAATAAGGCTGTGCGGTGTGAACACGATGCCCAGGGAATAGGTGCCCGCGGTCTCCGGCTTGAGATCAGGGTTGCCCCCGGTCAGGCCATTGTACTGAGCGGCGGGGTTGGCGACGATATGGCCATATTGAGAGGCCGAAACGCCAGTGTTGGCGCATTGCGCCGGCGAGGGCATGGCCGGCGTGACGGGTCCCGCACACGGGTCTGAGTTGCCGTCCAACCCGACCGACTGAGGCGTGAACAGCTCGACCACGTTCGGCGCGCGCACCGTGCGATTGTAGCCGCCGCGGATGCGGAAGTCATCGTTGATCGCCCAGTCGCCTGAGACCTTGTAGGTGGTAGTCGAACCAATGGTGGTATAATTCGAGTAACGATAACCAAGCTCGGCGCTCAGATTCTTGAAGAACGGAACATCTTCGATAAATGGAAGACGGGCTTCGCCGAACACTTCCTTGACCGCGTATGAACCAGACACACTGAGTTTCGGACCACCCTGACCGGCCAGATCACCTGACGAATATTCTTCATCGTAATTGTTGGCGAGCGTTTCACGACGGTATTCTGCGCCGAGGGCGATTCCGATCCCGTCCGAAGCCCACGGTGACTTGAGGCCATATTGGCCCAGGTCACCCGTAATCGAACCGCTGACCACTTGCTCTGTATCGGCGCCCTCTTCCAATCCGGGGGCGCTCAGAAAGGCCGTCTGAGCCGCCGTGACACCGCCTGGAGTCCATATATTGTAAGGGATGCAGCCACCCGACGGGTTGGCGCAGACCGCCGTCCCGTTCGGGCCGGGGACAGCGTCGAGGGCCTGAGCGAGCTTGGACTTCGATATGTCGTTCAAGAACGACTCACTGAGGAGCGAAGTCGCGTATTGAGCATAGACATTGTAGCTCCACCCGGAGCCGATATCGCCCTTCATGCCGATGACAGCGCGATAGTCCGTGTGGCGAAGTTCATTGATGCGATCACCGCCTTCGACGTTGCGTCGCAATAGTACGACGCTGTTGTTGACCGCCGTGGAGGTCGGGCCTGTGGGCAATCCATATTGACCGCAGACGGCGTGAAGCTCATTCGCCGACAGCAACGGATCATTGCAGGGGATGCTGTAGGTAAAGCCGAACACGCCGCTGGGAGCGACTTGGGCTACCGTGCTATCGTCCATGAACATGAAACTGGCGAAGGTCTGCAAAGCCGGGCTGATGTCGTAGTGGGAGAAAAAGCCGCCCGTATAACGCTCATCCGACCGCTGGAAATAGTTCAGGGCCCCATAGTTAAACAGTCCCGTTCCATCGAACGGCTTCAAGTTTCCGGGGTTCGCCGTGTCGAGCGTGTAGACGGGAGCGGACTTGGCCCCCGCCGGAACTGAAAAGTTCGGCCCATACACAATGAATGTGCCTAAGGCGTCGGTCTCCGAGCCGCGGCAAACGAACCCGGTGCGGGCCGCATTCAGCCCTTGGGTGCAGGCGCTGTAATCCCGAGTGGCTTGCAGCACCGGGTCCGTGTGCCGATAGTTGAGATAGGCTTCGATATTGCCCTTGTCGTCCGGAGAATTCGCCCCAAAAATTATGCTGATGTCGGCGGTGTAGCCGTCAATGACATTGCCGGTGGGCGTCGGAAAGCCGGCGGCTCGGGTGGCCGCCTGCGACGCCGAATTGTTGTTGTCGTTTTGATTGAACCCGTAATTGACGTCCAGTTGAAGGCCCTGGAAGTTCTTCTTCATAATGATGTTCACCACCCCCGCCACGGCGTCGGCGCCGTAGACCGACGATGCGCCGGCGGTGTCGACCTCGACTCGATCGATCAGAGTCGCTGGTATGAAGTTGAGGTCGGGCACAGGATCCAGCGGATCCCCAGGCACCAAACGTTGGCCGTCGATCAGCACCAGGGTCCGCTTTGAGCCGAGGTCGCGCAGCGAGACCGTGGCGGTCCCAGAGGCGCCGTTGGCGAGATAGGCGCCCTGTTCGGCGACGACCTGCGGCAACTGATTGATCAAATCCTCTACCCGGGTCACGCCGGACAACTGCACCTCCCGATTGCTGACCGTGGTCACCGGCGCGATGCTGGTCAGGTTCTTCTCAGGGATGCGCGATCCGGTGACCACCACCTCCTGCACGGCGGTCGCAGCCGGGGCGGCCTGGCCGGCGGGGACCGCGGCCTGAGCCTGCGCCTGGGTCACGGAAAGGGCCGCAAGGGCGACGCCGGATATCATAGACGACGCCAGGAGGCGGTTTCGTGCGGACGCGTTGGTCAAATCTGGATCCCCCAAACAGGCAGAGTCTTTTCGTCTGGCGTGTCCGCTCAAAATGAACGGTAATTTCCATTTGGAACCGCCAGCAACTTTCTTGCTACGCCCATTTGTTGCAACTATTCAACATGGTTGCGATCCGGATCTACCACACAATAGCCGGCTGTTACGTTTGGGTTACACCTACTATAGTTCAGAGCCGATCAATTATTACAACAAACGTAAAAATATTGACCGGACGAATAGTTGAGCTGCGCGCGAGGGCGCTGAACGCCAGGGTCGCTGGGGGCGTTGACTGCCGGCTCCGCTGTTCGCCGCGCCGGCTGGTGGGACCAAAGAGGTCGGCGACTGGAGCGCCATCCGGTCTCGCAATGCTGATCGAAGCTCGATCGGCGGCGCTTACGGAGGGGAGTGCTCCGCGGCCGCGGCGCGCGTGAAGACGATGGTGACGCGCATGCCCTCCCCAGGCGTGGATTGGACCGTGATGCCCGCCTGAGCATTCTCGCGCAGAGATCGGACGATAAGGGAGCCGAGCTTGCCGCGCTTGGGCCATTCGACGCCCTCGGGAAGCCCGACGCCATCGTCGGCGATCGTGACCCGGCAGCCGTGATCGTCGACCAGGCTATGCAGGGTGATCGTGCCGCCGTCACGACCCTCGAAGGCATGTTTCAGGGCGTTGGTCAGCACCTCGTTCACGACCAGGCCCGCCGGCATGGCGACGTTAATGGAGACGGGCCAGGTATCGACCTTGAGGTCGAGTCGGATGCCTTCGACCGCATGTGCGCTCATCACGGCGGAGGCGATCTGGCTGAGGTAGACGCCTAGATCGACTTCTTCGCTGTGCCCTTCTTCCGACAGCGCCCGATAGAGAAGCGCCAGCGACTCCACCCGCCCCGCGAGACGATCGAACCGCTCGCCTTCGGCGTCATCGGCGACGTCGCGGGCTTCGAGGCGGATCAGCGCGGTGACCATCTGGAGGTTGTTTTTCACCCGATGCTGGAGTTCGAGCATCAATGTGTCTTTGTCGCGGATGCGCTGTTCCAGCGCCTCTCGCTCCTGCTCGGATCGCGTTCCGATCCCGATCAGCGCGACCAGCCGGAAGACGGCTTCGCCCGCTTCATTTTCAATGATGTTGGACCAGGCGTCGACGATGTGGGGCTCAACTCCTTCGCGCTCTATGGCGAAAGGTCCGATGAAATCGCCGCCCTCGACAATCGCTTCGCCGAGCGGGAGGTGCTCGCCCTCGCTGTGACGGCGACCCAACAATATGCTCCAGGGCCGGCCCACGATGTCGTGACTCGAGCGGCCCGACAGCCGCTCGAATTCGAGGTTGGCGTAGACGATGCATTCAGGTGATTTTAGCTCGGACACAGCGATGGCGACCGGCACCTGATCGAGGAACAGCTTGAACTGGTCGCTTTCCAGAGCTTCCGCCAGATCGGGACTGTCGAGCAGTTGCTCGACCTGATCCGTTTGCCGCTCTTTGTCGGTGCGTGTCGGTTCGGCCATACTGCGTGCAAATTCCGGTCGGGGTCGCGTTCGTCGTATCAGAGCGGGACTCGTGCGACCACCACCGGCGCCGAGACGCGTGCGCTTAGCTCCCTGCAGGCAGGCCGTGACGCCGCGCGCGGCGGGTGTACGCGGGACGCCAGAGGGCGAAGATCATCGGCGGCAGGATGAAGAGGACGCCCAGGGTTCCGGTGATCAGGCCGCCCAGGATAACGATAGCCATGGGCCCAAGGATTTCACGGCCGGCCTCACCGGCCTGGAAGGCCAACGGCGCCACAACCAAGCCAACCAGAAGCGCCGTCATCAAGAGCGGCGTCAATCGATCACGGACGGCCAGGATGACGGTCTGAAACGACCACGGCGCCTGCCGCGAAAGCACCAGATCCTCAAGCCTGCCAAAAACCAGAATGGCCCCCCGCATGGAAATGCCAAAAAGGGCGACGAAACCCACAATCGCTCCCAACGACATCACACCGCCTAACAGCGCCACCGCTGCGACAGCGCCGATGAAGGCGAACAGAGTGGACGTCAGAATCAACGCGGCGGTCCGGCCGTCGAAGGCGATGGCGAGCAGAGCCAAAACCGCGAAGATGGCCAGCGCGTAGTTGACCAGGAGGCTGTCGCGAGCCGCCGTCCCAGCCTGATCGGCGCTGGCGTATTCGACGAAAGCCCCGGGAGGCAAGCTTACCTTGTCGGCCATGGCGCGGCGGACCAAGGCCAGGAATTGGCTGGCGTCGTTGGGATCGGCGGTAATCACCTGGCGTCTCAGGCCGCCGTCGTGGGCGATCGCGGCGCGGTCGTCAGTAAGGTAGACGTTGGCGACCGCCTTCAACGGCACGGAGATGCCGGACGTCGAGCGCAGAAGTAGATCGCCCACCGTCTCCGGGTCGCGTCGAAGAGAAGCCTGGGCGCTCACCGCGAGGTCAATCACGCGCCCATCCTGATAGATCTGCGCAACTCGCTCGCCCGCAAAGGCGGCTTGGACGGTGTCGAGGACGTCTGATGACGACAGTCCGAAGAGCGCCAGGCGCTGAAAGTTGATGTCGACCCGGACCGCGGGCGCGCGCGATTGAGTCTCCACCCGTACGTTCCGCGCCCCGGGAAGCCCCTTCATCACCGCAGCGATACGGATGGCGGCGGCGTCGAGGGCGTCCAGATCCGGGCCGAAGACGCTTATCTGCACCCCCGCCGCTGGCTGCGCGCCATCCTGAGCGGCGTCGAAACGCGAGCGGACTGTCGGCACTGAGCCGGAAAAGCGCTGGAGTCGATCGAGCACCAGGCGAGACAGTCTCTGCTGCTGGGCCGCCCCCAGACCTGGGGCCAACTCCACATCGAAGATGCTCCGCTCTGGACCCCAGCTATCGTCGCCGGTGGCGTCGCGGCCGATGCGCTGGCTGACCGACCGAACCCCGGCCAGCGGAGTCAATGCAGCGGCGATCCGCGCTCCAGCGTCCTGTGACACCGCGATGGCCGCCCCGGGCGGCCCGCTCGCTTGCGCCACGAGGTGGCCATCGTGGACGCTGGGCAAAAGTTCGAAGCGATCCAGCAAGAGCGCGCCCATCGTCAGAGCCACCACGACCGCCGCGCCGACCAGGATCGGCCATGGCCTCGCGCTCAGGCGCGAGATCCAGCCGCCGTGCGCGTCCTTCAGGCGGAGCAGGAGTCTGGGCTCGGGCGAAGGCCCAATGTGTCGAAGAAAGATCAGGCAGAGGGCGGGCGTCACCACGGCGGCCACGACCAGCGACGCCAGCGAAGCGACGATGGCGGCGTCGGCCAAGGGCGCCAGCAGTTCGCCTTGTTCACCGCTCAGCGCTAGCAGCGGGAGGAGAACCACAATCACCGCGAGGGTGGCGTAGACGACCGGCGCACGCACTTCGAGCGAGGCGGCCAACACCGCCTCGAGACGCGAGGCATGCCGCGCCTCGGCGTCCCTGAGGCGCGCCACGATGTTCTCCACGTCGATCACCGCGTCGTCGATGACAATACTCAATCCCACGGCAAGGCCGCCCAGGGTCATGGAGTTCAGCGTCCAGCCGAGCGCTTTCAAAGCCATGATCGCGGCCAGAAGGGACAGGGGGATGCTGACCAGCGAGATTAATGTCGCCCTGACGTCGCGCATGAAGACGGCCAGCACGAGGGCGACCAGCGCCGCGCCGATGGCAAGGTCCAACGCGATGCCGCGCAAAGCCTCCGTGGCGAAGGTCGACGGCCGGTCGAGGTCGGCTCTGATGGTGATTCCCTGGGCGGCGAGCGCCGGCGTCAGTGCGGCCAGGGCGTCCTCGACAGCGTGGGTGGTTTGAAGCGTGTTGGCGCCATACTGCTTGGCGACGTCGACCAGGACGCCGGGTTTACCCATGATCAGAGCGTCGCCGATGGCCGGCGCCGGTGTTTCGACAACGTCCGCAACATCGTCGATGCGCACCGGCGCGCTGCCGGCCGTCGGAATCTGCCCAGCGCCAACATCGTCGGTGGTGAGTGTCTGGCCGTGGGGCTCTATCAGTACGCGCTGGGCGTCCGTGTCGATGAATCCGGCGCCGGCGACGCTCGTGGACCGCTTGACCGCATTGAGAATGTCGAGAAATCCCAGATCGCTGTCCGACAGATCACCAGGCCTCGCGCGAACCTCAAAGCGTCGGATCCGGCCGCCATATACCGCAACGCGAGCCACGCCAGCGGCCGTGAGGAGGCGCGGCCGGACGGTCCATTGCACGACGTCCCGCAGCGCCATGGGGTCGAGCTTGTCGCTGGTGAAGCCGATTTTGAGCACATCCGCGCCGCGCGAAGTGAGAGGGGCGATGCGCGGGGGCGAGACGCCGTCCGGAAGAGCGCCCGCGAGAGCTGACAGCCGCTCAGACACCGCGTCTCGAGCGCGATAGGGGTCGGCGCCGGCGGCGAAGCGGACGGTAATGATCGACAGGCCCTGAACGGATTCCGAATGCACGTGGGCGACACCGGCCGCGCCGACGAGGTTGGTCTCGATCGGTCGGGTGACCAGGTTTTCCACCTGCTCGGCCACCAGTCCCGGCGCTTCTGTCTGAATCGTCGCCTGCGCCGGCGCCAGGTCGGGCAGGAGATCGAACCTGGCGTCACGGACCCATAGGGCGCCCCAGACCACGAACCAAAGGCACGCCAAAGCGATCAGCCTCGGCCGTTCCAGCGACCAGCGGGCGATCTTCGCCAACATGCCTAGGGCGCCGCGCCGGGAGCGCTCTGCTCGGTCGCGAACAGCGCCGCCGCACCTTTGGCGACCACTTCATTGCCCGCCGAAAATCCCTTGGCGACGAAGAATCCGTCGGCTTCGGGCACTGGGCTCTCTAGAAGTCGGCGCTCAAAGGCGTCGGGGCCCGAGCGCACGTACGCCCAGTCCGAGCCTCGGAATCGGATGATCGCCGCCCGGGGCACGACGAAGCCAGTTTCCGGGCTTTGTTGCTCGATATGCGCGCTCTGGGTCAGTCCGACCGAAAGCAGGATCGCCAATGGCCCTTCGATCTCGACGATCAGTCCCGACGACTGCAGCCGAGGCTCCGCCGCCCGCGCGGGACCCAGGACAACGCCACGGGCCGAGCCATCGCCAATGTCGACCTTGACGAACCGCGCGCCAGGTTGGCCCTCGTTGTTGTGAGTATCGACATGGACGAGAGCGACCTTGCCAGCGACGACGCCTCGATCCAAACGAGCGCGCGCGGCGGCGCTCATATGGGCGACGCCCGGACCCCATTCGAGGCTCAACCGGTTGCGAAGCATTGCGACCTTCAGGGCGTCGGAGCGCGCCTGCGCCACCGCCGCCTCCATATCCTTTGCCGCCACGCTACCGTTCGCGGCGTGCAGCGCCTCGGCGCGCCGGGCCTCGGCCCCTGAGGCGACCGCGGCGGCCTCGGCCGTCGCCAGGTCTGAATCCAGCTGAACCAGCGGCTCCGGGTCGAGCACCTTGGCGAAGGCGTCGACTTCGGCCGCGCGGTGGGCGACGACCAGTGGCTGGGTTGCAATCCCCAGATCGCGCTGGAGCGGGGGACTCATCTTGACGCCCGCCGCGAGGCCAGGCCCGACCACAAGGGCGAGATTCAGCGACAGGGCGACCGTCGTAAGCAGAAATCTATTCATTCTGAGCCCCAACCCGCCGCCGGCTTGGCCACGGCCGCCTCGCGGTCGGTCCAGCCCCCACCCAGAGCCTGGTAGAGGGCGATGGTGTCGACATATCGGGCGGCGCGGGCCTGGGAGAGCGCGAAACTGGCCTGGCGGTCGGCGGCTTCATTGGCCAGAACCGAAAGCGCGCCGACCTGACCGTGTTCAAACTGGGCTTGTGAGAGTCTCAGTGACCGCGCCGTCGCCGCCTCGGCCGACGCGGCGTGCTTCAGCGTTTCCGCGTCGTCGATAATCGCCTGCAGCACGTCGGCTGTATTCTGCAATGCGCCCAACACCGCGCTTCGATACTGCGTCTTGGCCTGATCCAGGGCCGCCTCGGCCGCCTTCTGCTTGTGGCGGAGCGCGCCGGCGTCAAACACCGTCTGGGCGGCGGCCCCCGTCACCGACCACAGGGTATTGCCGTTGGAGAAGAGGGACGCGACGTCGCTGGATGCGCCTCCCAGCGAGCCGGTCAGCACGAAACTGGGCAAGCGGGCCGCGGCGGCCACGCCCACCTGAGCGGACGCAACATGCACATTGGCTTCCGCCGCCCGTACGTCGGGGCGCTGGCGCACGAGGTTGGCGGGGAGGCTGACAGGCAGCTCGGGCGGCAGCTGAAAGTCCGCGACTTCGAACCTATCGGCCGGCGCTTCCGACGGCGACCGACCGACGAGGGCCGCCAGCAAGTCACGTTCCTGATCGATCTGTTTCTGCAGGGGCGGCGCCAGTTGCTCGGCCTGCTCCAACGCGGTCTCGGCGGCGGCTTCGTCCACTGTGGACGCCTCGCCCAGTCGCCGTTGCGCGCGCGTGATGTCGAGTGTCCTTGCGTCGGCGTCGATGATCCGCCGAGTGTCGTCCATCTGGGTGTCGAGGTTGGCAAGCTGCACTGCCGCGTTGGCCACATTGGCGGTCAGCGTCAGATAGACCGCTTCCGTGAGAAATTTCTGGTTCTCCGCCTGGGCGGCGACCGATTCCGTCTGTCGCCGCTCTCCCCCGAAAACGTCGACCACATAGGAGACATTGAGCTGGAGATTGTACAGCGAATAGGTCTCGGCGTTAGAGCTGAGAGGCGGCGCGATGGTGGCCGAATTCTTGGCCCGCGTGGCGTTGGCGGCCAGTTGCGCGGTTGGAAGCAGCGTCGCGCGCTGGGCCAGATAGACTTCCCGCGCCTGCCTCAGCGCCGCCTCGGCGGACCGCAGGTCCGGGTTGGCCTTCAACGCCTCATCCTCCAGCGCGTCGAGCCGAGGCGAGCCGAACAAGGTCCACCACCGGCTTGTGACCGCCGCTCCGACCGCGAACCGTTGCGCCGGGTCGGCCCTGCCGGGCATCGTCTCGGCCGGCAGCGGCGCCGGAAGATAGTGGTCGACCGAGGGCGGCGGTGGCGGCCGAAAGTTCGGCCCCACCATACACCCGGCCAAAGCGCTCGCGCCCACGGCCCCAAAGAGGATGCCGTGAGCGGCGCTCTTCACGCGGTGGCCGGCGCGTCGGGCGCCGAATGGCTGAGATGCAACAGCTCGGTGAGCTCGCTGATGGCCTTGGTCAGGGCGAGAACTTCCTTCTCGCGAAGCTCATCGATCTTCTGGTGCAGGAGTTCGATCTCCAGCTCGGCTTTGATGTTGATCTGGTAGTCGCACTCGGCCTCCTTGCGGTCGACATCCTGCTGCCGGTTCTGGGCCATCATGATGAACGGCGCGGCGTAGGCAGCCTGGAACGAGAGCGCCAGGTTCAGGAGGATGAAGGGATAAGGGTCCCAGTGCTTGACGTAGGCTGTGATGTTGAGCGCGATCCAGATCAGCAACAACGCAGACTGAATGATGATGAACCGCCACGATCCCATCCCCGAGGCGACGGCGTCGGCGATCTTCTGTCCCGGGGTCAGGTCGCTTGCGGGTTTGGCGGCGCCGACCGCGCTTCGCTCGCCGCGTCGCAGGCTCCGGAGCTCGCCGAGCAGCCGCTCTTCGGCTTCATGGAATTCCTGTTTCAGGGTATCCGTCATTCCCATGGCGCGCCTTCATGTCGGGCGGAAGGCCAGCGTGCGCCCTCCGCCCACGAGCAGCGCCGCCGAGAATCGTCATCGACCCTCGGCACTGTTGGTCGCGGCTCCCGTCAGGTCAACCGGCGTTCCGCGACGCTGGGTTTGCCTCCGCCATCGCCAAATATGGACGTCGAGCCAGGCGGGGGCCGCGCAGACCTTCGCGGCCAAACCGGAGACGTGCTAGCCTTAGGCTGCCCCACCACGATCCTGTCCACGGAATGCGCACGGCGCTCAGCCTCCATCCTCTGTCGCGCTGTCCCGCGGTGTCGCGCATCGATGTGCAGGCGGCGCGTCCCGCGTCCGGGCGCCTGGACCTGACCTACGCCCTGACCGGCTCGATCACGGGTCTCCATCTGCCGCCGCCCGGCGCGCCGGGGCGGGCGGACGAGCTTTGGCGGCGCACCTGTTTCGAGGCCTTCGTGCGCGCACCGCCGGGCGAGGGTTATTTCGAATTTAACTTCGCGCCCACGCGTCAGTGGGCGGCCTATCGATTCGACGGCTATCGGACCGGGATGGCGGCAGTCAGCGAAGTCGCCGAGCCGCGCCTGCAGGCCTGCGCGAGCGAGACGTCATTCGAATTGCGCATTTCGCTGGACCTGCGGTCGATCCTTCCGGCCGGGGGCGCCTGGCGCCTGGGCCTCTCCGCCGTGATCGAAGAGGCGAACGGCGCCAAGTCTTATTGGGCGGCCGCCCACCCTGGAGATAAACCGGACTTTCATCATTCGGGCGGATTCGTCATCGACCTCGCGGCCCCGGAGCATCCATGAAATTCGGCATTGATCGACTTCTGGAGGACCCCGGTCTGCGTGCGCCGCTGGCGGGTCGACGCGTGGCGCTACTGGCCCATCCCGCCTCGCTGACCCAGGGCCTGATCCATTCGCTCGACGCCCTCGCCGCCCTTCCTGACATAAAGCTGGCCGCCGCCTACGGGCCACAGCACGGTCTGCGCGGCGACAAGCAGGACAATATGGTGGAGTCGGACGACTTCACCGATCCCGTCCACGGCATCCCCGTCTTCAGCCTCTACGGCCGGGAAAGGAGGCCCAGCGGCCAATCCATGGGGACCTTCGACACGCTGCTGGTAGATCTTCAGGACGTCGGCACGCGCATCTACACCTTCGTCACCACGCTGCGGTACATGCTGGAAGCCGCGGCGGCGCACGGCAAGGCGGTATGGGTGCTCGACCGCCCCAATCCCGTCGGCCGCCCGGTCGAGGGGGTCAAGCTTCAGCCCGGCTGGGAAAGCTTCGTCGGCGCGGGGCCGCTGCCGATGCGCCACGGTCTGACGCTGGGCGAACTCGGCGGCTGGTTCATCAAGACATTGAACCTCGACGTGGACTATCGCGTGATAGAGATGGAGGGTTGGCGCCCCGACGGCGCGCCTGGTTTTGGCTGGCCTCTCGGCGAGCGCGCCTGGATCAATCCCAGCCCCAACGCCCCCAACCTGTGGATGGCGCGCGCATTCCCCGGCACGGTCATGGTCGAGGGCGCGACACTCTCCGAAGGGCGCGGCACGACCCGGCCGCTGGAGCTGTTCGGCGCGCCAGACATCGACGCCAAGGCGGTCGTGGCCGAGATGCGTGCTCTGGCCCCGCATTGGCTTGGCGGCTGCGCGCTGCGCGAATGCTGGTTCGAGCCGACGTTTCACAAGCACGTGGGCGCCCTATGCCATGGCGTGCAAATCGTGACCGAAGGTCCTGGCTACGATCACGCCGCGTTCAGACCCTGGCGCGTCATAGCGCTCGCGTTCAAGGCGATCCGCAAACTCTATCCAGACTACGATCTGTGGCGAGATTTTCCGTACGAATACGAGGTGGGAAAGCTCGCTATCGACGTCATCAACGGCGGCCCCGCTCTGCGCGAGTGGGTGGACGATGCGGCCGCGGCCCCGGGTGACCTGGATGCGCTCGCGCTCCCGGACGAGCAGGCCTGGCGCGGCGAACGCGAGGCGCATCTCATTTATTGACGGCCCCGCCGCCGCGCGCGCGCCGCGAAGCGCGCAGGGTCTACAAGGGCGGCGAGAGGACCCGGCAGGGGCGAGGGGCGGCCGAGGGCCTGAGCAGCGATGTGTTCGGCCAGGAGCGGCGCCAGGGTGAAGCCGCGCGAGCCTAAGCCTGTGAGTACGAAGAGGCCGGCGGAGGCTGCCGCGCCTGCCAACGGCAGGTAGTCGGAGGTGGTCGCGCGCACGCCGACGCGCGCTTCCAGCGGCCGGCCTTCCAGCGCCCGCGCGATCTCCGGCAGCACGGCGGCCAGGTTCGCGAGGTTGCGTCGATGGTCTTCGGCGCGCGGCGCGAGATCTTCATCATCGCGGTCATGCGTGGCCCCAAACACGACGCCGCCTGGCGCGGGGGCGATATAGCCGCCGAAGAGCGTGGTTTGGACTGGGCCGACGCCCGCGGCGAAGCTCGCCTGGCCGCGCACCGGTTTGAGCGCAAGGTCTGAAACCAGGCGCGCGCTGGCCATGCCGGCGGCAACGCAAACGATGTCGGCCTCGATGACGACGCGGCCCGCGTCGTCCATCAGCCGCCAGACCGCCCCTGCGCGCTCAACGCCGGCCACCGTGGCGCGCATGGTCTCGCCGACGGCCAGCAGCGACCCAGGGTCAACCACCAAGGCGCCTTCGATCGTCAAGCCGGCAGCCACGGCCTCTCCAACCCGACGCGAAGCTTCGGCCGGGGTGAGGAAGCTCACCTCCCGATCGTCGAATAGGTCCGAAGAAGCGATGGCGCCAAACCGGGCCTCGTCCTTTGGTCCCGTCGCCAACTGAACGGCGCCAGTGGCGATGATGTTCGCCGGGCTCTCCGTATAGATTGAACGCGCGCGGGCGAAGGCCTGGGCGAACAGCGCCGCCTGGGGTCCGAGGCCGGCGTCGAGCCTTGGCGTGACCAGCGCGGCCGGGCCGGCGGAGGCCGCTGGCGCGTCTGAGGTGACGAGCTGGGCGTCGACACCCTGAGCGGCGAAAGCCCGGACGAGGGATGCGCCGGCGATCCCCGCGCCGATCACCACCACGCGCCGGTTGGGGGGTTCGGGATGGACGTCGCCCGGCCGGCGAGCGGTAAGGCGCTGCCGCTTGGCGCCGAAGCCCGGGGCCTTCTCCACCTCGAAGCCCCGGGCGGCCAGGCCACGCCTCACAGTCCCGGCCACCGTGTAAGTGCCAATACGCGCGCCGGGCGCGCTACGCCTGGCCACCAGCTCCAGCAGCTCGGGGCGCCACATCTGAGGGTTCAGAGCGGGGGAAAAGCCGTCGAGAAACCAGGCGTCCGCCGCGCCGGACCAGGCCTCAAGGGCGTCCGCCGCCTCCATGACGGCGAGATCCAGGGTGGCGTTGAGTTGGGGGAGATCAACACGGTGGAACCCGCGAGCTCGACCCGGCCAGCGCGACGTCAGCGCGTCGGCGATGTTCCCGAGCTCCGGCCAGGCCGAGAGCGACCGCGCCGCGTCGACCGCTTGCACCGGAAACGCCTCGACGCTGAAAATGGAGAGGTGGGCGTCAGCCGGACGCTCGCGCGCCCACAGGTCAAGCAGGGCGGCGATGTTGAGGCCGGTCCCGAACCCCAGTTCGCCCACGCAATAGGCGCGGCGGTCGCGCCAGGCGTCCGGGAGGCCACAGCCGGCGAGGAACACTTGGCGCGCCTCGGCCAGGCCGTCCTGGGCCGAATAATAGAGATCGCCGAAGGCGGTAGAGCGCGGCGGGCCGCTGCCCGGCCATTCGATGGGTTCACGCCCGGTCATGGGCCTGAATAGAAACCCAGGTCCCAAAGAAAAAGGGCCGCCCCAGGGGGCGGCCCTTCATCCAAGCTTGGTGGAACCGAAGCTTGATTATTGGCCGGCGGTGTTGGACGCGGCGGCGGCGGTGTTGGAAGCGTCCGCGGCGACGTTCGAAGCGGCGTTGGCGGTATCCGCCGCGGCGGCCGCGGTGGTGTTCGCGGCGCCAGAGACGTCGGCGGTGGCGTTGTCAACGGCCGGAGTGGCGGGCTTGCTGCAGGCGGCGAGCGAAAGCGCGCCAACGGCGGCGCCGGCGATGAGCATCGAACGAACGAAAGTAGAGGTCATGATTCCCTGGTCCCCTTGGATGAGGTTAACGCGTCGGCAGATACAGACGCTGCGCGGGGAATATGCCGGGTTCACACACGAACGCAAGGGAAGAGTTCACGGAACCGTGATCTCCGCGCCGATTTCTTAGCGGCCTCTCTCTGTGGGGACCATTTTGATCGGCCGCCTCGGCGCGGAGAAAATTCGCCGATCCGGACGGGACTTGAAGCGCTGATTCGTGTCTTGGCCGGCCGATTCGCCCAAAACTCGGGCAAGTCACCGGTCAGGATCTCGCCGCCGCCGCCTTCAGACGCTCGACCATCTGGGGCGACAGGTAACCGTCGGCCGGCAAGCCTTCCTGCTTCTGCCAGGCGCGCAGCGCTCTTCTCGTGCCGGCGCCGACCATGCCGTCGGTGGCGCCGGGACTGAAGCCCAGCCTGACAAGCGCTGTCTGGGCGTCCATGCGCTGATCGAGGCTGAGGGCTACCTCATGCGGCCAGGGCGTCGCGAGCGGCCCGCCGCCGGCGAATCGGTCGGCCAGCCGTCCCACTGCCAGGGCGTAGGCGATGGAGTTGTTGTAGCCGCGGATGGCGAAATGATTGGGCAGCGCCAGGAACGCCGGGCCGCCGGCGCCGCTGGGCAGCAGGAGTACGCCGGGCGCATCTGCATCGGCTGGTGTCCAGACGGCCCCCGGCGCCAGGCGCACGCCTTTGGCCGACCACCATCCGTGGACTTCGCCCGGTCCTTCGCTCAGGCCATAGTCGAAGCCGGCGGGCAGGATGACCTCCACGGCCCAGCCTTCGCCGCGCCGCCAGCCGTCCTTGTTGAGGAGGTGCGCCGCGGTGGCCAGTGCGTCAGGGGCCGAGCCCCAGATATCCGGCCGGCCGGCCCCGATCGCGGTGACGGCGCTGGAGAGATAGACGCTGGGAAGGATCTGGGTCTGGCCCATGGCCCCAGCCCACGAACCCCGGAGTTGGGCGCGGGTGACATCGCCCCGGGCGATTATGGTCAACGCCGCCAGGAGTTGATCCTCCGCCCAGTCCCGGCGGCGGCCGATGGCCAGGGTGGCGAGGCAGCGGATCACGTCCATATCGCCCTGCTGGACGCCGAAGCTCGATTCCATGGCCCAGACGCCGATCAGCACGTCGCGCGGCACGCCCCAGGCCTGTTCGATGGCCGTGAGATCCCTGACCGACTCGCGCTTGGCGCGACCCTCGGCGATCCGCCCGGGGCTCATGACACCTTCGACATAGGCGCTCACGGGCCTGGCGAATTCCGGTTGACGGGCGTCGAGGGCGGTGACGCGCGGGTCGGGCGAGAGACCGAAGAGTTCACGGTCCACCAGCGACTTCGGCAGTCCCGCCGCCAGGGCCTTGGCGATGAAATGGCTCAGCCAGTCGGCGAAGTAGGGCTCGACTTCCGGCGCCTGAGCGGCCGCGCTCCTGGTGGCCAACGCGGCGGCGGCGGCTAAGAAGAATCGGCGGTCCATGAACCGGAGCCTATGCGCCTCGCGCCCCTGCGTTCAATCGAAACCGACACGCCCACAACGGCAATCGGGGCGCCTCGCGCAAGATTGACTTGAGGCCCGCCTCTCCCTATACGACCGCGCTCCCAATTCCGTCGGATCTGAAGGCCATGAAAGTCAGAAGCTCGCTCAAGACGCTCAAGACGCGCCACCGCGACTGCAAGCTCGTGCGCCGCAAGGGCCGCGTCTACGTGATCAACAAGACGAACCCGCGCTACAAGGCCCGCCAGGGCTGAGGCTTCTGCTGTCCCTATGACCAAGGTCGGCGGACTCGGCGAGGTCAAGGTCGAGCTGTGTCAGCCGCCTAAGCCGTAAGCCCCTTGATCGCTTGACGGCAGGCCAGCATCGACTGGCCAGCGACCATCCCCTTCCAGTCGTCGGTATCGCCATAGAAGGCGGCGCGCATAGCCCGCTTGATCTCCTTGCCCTGCGGCGAGGCGAGGTCGCCGTTGGCGTGGAGCCACGCGTCGGCGCGCAGGGCGCCCAGCGTTTCTGGCAGGGTCTGCACTCCCACCTCCAGGGCCATGCCGGTGACCTCGGCGTGAGCCAGGAGATGCGGCGCCGCAGCCAAGCCGTCCCCCTTGATGTCGGCTGAGGTGGAGGTTCCGGACGCCGGGCAGGTGATGGCGGCGCCATACCAGCTTCTGGCGCGCTCATACCCCGAATTCGGCGGGGCGTCGGTGATGATTTGCTCACCATAGCCGAAGGGGCCGAGGCCGGTGTGGTAGTCGATGATGCCCACGCGCGCCGCACCCGCCAGATATTCGGCGAAGATCGCGGTCTGGGTGCGCCGGGACCAGGTCGGCGCCTGACCGCCGTAAAAGATGCCGGTGGGGTGTTTGTATTGGCCGCCGCTCAGCGCCTGCTGCAGGGCCATCTGCCCGTGTTCGCCGGCGAAGATCGCCAACGCTCTGGCGCTGTCGTGCTGCGCCGCCTCGGTCCACTCAGGCGGCACGGCGGACCCGGCGAGGGCGTCGTAGCCCGGATTGGCCGGGAGGGCCGATGAGAAATCAACCCAGTTGCGGTTGAGGTCGACGTTGTCTTCGGTCACCCGCCGCAGCCAGGCGAAGCCATAGGGATTGATTGCGTGGATCATCAGTACGGCGACGCCTTTTGGCAGGCCTGAGGACTCGCCGCGCCTGAGCCAGTCGATCTGCGCGCCCGAGCCGCAGAAACCTTCCACACCATGGGTGCCAGCGATCATGACGAGGACGCGCTCCGCGCCCCGCTCCCCTATGAGGGCGACGTCGGTGGAAAGATCGGCGCCGTCCGGGCCGCGCTCGGGATGGGCGAGGCTCTCCACGGTGGCCCCCACCGCCCGCGCGGCCTCTCGGAACTTTGCCCGGGCGGATTGGAAGTCAGCGCTAAAGCTGTCGGCGGAATTCATCTGCTCAATCCTTCAGGAAAGCGCGCAGGGCGGCCTCGCCCTGCTCTGGCTGGTCGCGGTGGACGCCGTGGCCGCATCCTTTGAACACCTCCAGCCGGCCAAGGGCCGCCGGCAGGGCGGCGGCGATCTCTTCGGCGCAGACGACAGGCGTGATCGGATCGACGTCACCGACCAGCACCAGCGTTGGGCAGGTGACGCGCGCCAAGGCGGCGCGAAAGTCCATCCCGCGTTGTTCGTCGGTGATGAAGTGGAACATCACCTTGAGGCGCATTATGGCGCGAGCGCGGATCGCGGCGGCGCCCTCGGCGCCCGCGGGATTATAAAGCGGCATGCATTTGGCCATGTAGTTGTCGGCCCCCGCGAGCGAGGGGTCGTTCCAGAATTTGCGGGCTATCCCCGCTGCATCGGCGCCGCCGAGTTTTTCCATCATGGCGTAGGTGGCCTCGAGGTGCATGCGCGCCGCCGTCGAGGAGAGGACGAGTTTGCCGGGTCCATCTGGATGGCGCGTGGCGTAAGCCATGGCCACCATGCCGCCGAACGACTGGCCGAAGACGACCGGTTTTTCGATTCCGAGCTCGGCGCAGAACGCGGCGATGTCGTCGCCCCACTGATCGAGGTTCCAGGTGTCCGGCTCGCCGCCAGAGCGGCCGTTGCCGCGGTGGTCGAGGTAGATCACCTGATGAGTGTCGGCGAAGCGGTCGAAATAGGGGCGCATGGACGAGTGGTCGAAGCCTGGCCCACCGTGCAGGGCGATGAGCGTCGGCCGCTGCGCCATGCGGTCCTCCTCGACTCCGAGGCTGGGGCCCACGGTATCGAAGAACAGCCGGGCGCCGTTGACAGTCAGATACATGGGCGTCTCACTCCAGAGCCAACTTAGCGTGCGCACTCTCGCGGTAGAGCAGCGAAGCCACAAGACCGATGACGGTCGCCGCGATCATGTACCAGGCCGGGGCCAGTGGATCGCCAGTCGCCTGCGTGATCCAGGCGACGATGGGTTGGGTGGTGCCCCCGAACACAGACACCGCCGTCGCATAGACGACGCCCATGCCGAGGCTGCGGATGTTCTTGTCCAGTGACTCGGTGAGCCCCACGAGCACGGCGGCGGTGGTGAGCGCGCTCAGCCACGCCATGACGAAGGTGGCCATGAGCAGGGTGACGGCGTCGTGGTTGCGGACGAGCAGCAGGAACGACGGCCAGATGGCGATCAAGAAGGCGATTCTTGGCCAGATGAGCAGCGGCTTTCTTCCATGGCGGTCCGCCAGTAACCCGCCGATGAGGCCGCCCAAAACGCCGCCGACCCCATTGGCGGCGGTGGCCCCAAGCGCGATCTCCGCCGGCATGCCCAGGGTGTGGATGGCGTAGGTGGTCATGTAGCTGAAAATGTAAGTCGAGACCGTCGCAGCGGCGATCAAGGCGACGCCGATGGCCAGGATCCGAGCGTGGCCGCGCAGGCTTGCGCGGGCCGGATGAACCGCCAGGCGCTCTTCCGCCCGGTGCAGCGTTTCGGGGAGACTGCGCCTCAGAAAATAGCCAAACGGCAGGATGGCCGCGCCCAGCAGAAAGGCGACCCGCCAGCCCCAATCGGCCAGGGCGGCGGGGCCGACGAGACGGGCGATGACGACGCCCACGAGACCTCCGACGATGGCTGCCAGGTTCTGGCTGACGGACTGCCAGGCGCCGAACAGGCCCCGCTTGGCCGGCGGCGCCGCCTCGACCAGGAATGCTGTCGTGGGTCCCACTTCGCCCCCGAGGGCGAAGCCCTGCGCCAGCCGCCAGACGAGGACGAGGACCGGCGCGGCAACGCCGATCCTGGCGAAAGGCGGAGTGAGCGCCAGGCCAATGATGGAGACGCCCATCAGGGTGAGGCTCGCCAGCATGGCCGGCTTGCGCCCCGCCCGGTCGGCCAGACGTCCAAACACCACCGCCCCGAGCGGACGGGTGGCGAAGCCGACACCGAATGTGATGAGCGCCAGGATCAGGCGCAGAAATTGCGTCTTGCCTGGGAAGAAAGCCTCGCCGATCTGGGTCGCGAAAAAGGCGTAGGTGGTGAAGTCGTAGAATTCTAGCGCGTTGCCGGCCACAGCGGCCGCGACGTGGCGCTTCAAGACGGCGCCGGTCGCGCTCTGGTCGGTCATGCCATGTCTCCCGGGCGCGGCCGGCCTCGATTAATTCCGCGTTAGACCGGGCGCGCGCCCTTGCCAATGGCGACGGACGTGACCTGATGGCCCCACCGCCAGGGGAGACACCGCCGATGCCAGCTGAAGGGCAGACCTTGCAGCGCAGACTTCCGCTGGGGCTCGCCCTGCCGTTTTCGGCCCCCAACATCTCCATCGCCGCCCTGGGCGTCGTCGTCTTCGTCTATCTGCCGCCCTACTTCGCCGGCCACCTCGGCGTCTCCATGGCGGCCATCGGCTTCGTGTGGATGGCGGTGCGGCTGCTCGACGTGCCGGTGGATGTGTTTCTGGCCCTCGGCATGGACCGCACCCGCACAAGGCTCGGCCGCTACCGCCTGTGGCTGATGGCCGGCTCGCCGATCCTGATGCTGGCGCTCTACGAACTGTTCATGGCCCCAAAGGGCTTCAGCGTCAGCTATCTCTTCTGGTGGCTGGTGGTGATGTACCTCGGCAACTCCATCGTCAGCCTGGCGCACCAAGCCTGGGCTGCGACCCTCGCGCCACAATATCACGAGCGCTCGCGCCTCTTCGGGGTGATCAACGCCGTGGGCATCGTCGGCGTGCTGGCGGCCATGGTCATCCTGATCGGCGCCCCGGCGCTGCATATGACCGACGCCGAGGGCGTACGCGCCTGCGGCTGGTTCATCATCGGTGCGATCCCGGTCGGCGTCGGCGTAGCGGTCCTGCGCACGCGGGAGCATGTCGCCCCGGATGTGGCCGACGAGCAGTTCCATCTGAGGGACTACTGGGAAGTGCTGGCCAAACCCGATCTCCTGCGCCTGTTCCTTTCCCAGATCTCCGTCACCCTGGGTCCCGGATGGATGAGCGCCATCTACCTGTTCTTCTTCAAGGCCTCGCGCGGCTTCACCACTCAGCAGGCGTCGATCCTGCTGGCCGTCTATATCCTGGCCGGCATTCCGGGCGCGTTTCTGACCTCGGCCATCGCCCGGCGTATCGGCAAGCACCGCACGCTGATGCTGACCACCACGGCCTATTCCCTGGGCCTCACCACGGTCTTCATCTTGCCGAAAGCGAACCTGGCCGCGTTCCTGCCGATGATGGCCTTCCAGGGGGCCTGGGCCTCGGGCTTCAGCATGATGGTTCAGGCCATGCTGGCCGATGTCGGCGACGAGATCCGCCTGAGCCAAGGCAAGCAGCGCATGAGCCTGGTGTTTGCGGTCAATACTCTGGCGTCCAAGATCGCCGCCGCTGGAGCCATCGGCCTCACCTTTCCGCTGCTTCAGGCGTTCGGATTCAATCCCGCCGACGGAGCGGTGAACACCGCAGCGGCGATCCACAACCTCGATCTCTCGTTCATCATCGGCCCGATCGTGTTCGTCATGCTGGGCGGAGCGTGTGTTATCGGCTGGCGGCTCGACGCCTCTCGGCATGATGAAATTCGCATCAGCCTTGAAGCCCGAGACGCCGAGCTCGAGGCGGTGCTGGGCGGAGCCGTGTTGCACCAGCCACCCATGGACCCGGAGATTTCCGCGCAGCGCGCGACGCTCTGAGGGCGCAACACCAGTTCTCTACGCCCCAAGCCCATTTCAATAGCCGTAAAGACCCCGTAAAGGCCGCGCTCATGCATGCCGGGTCCGAGCAGGGGGGGGCGAAGCGGGGCCGCTTCGGCGGTTTGATGCTCGGCTCCATGGGCGTGGTGTTCGGCGATATCGGCACCAGCCCGATCTACGGCTTTCGGACGGCGGTGAGCCAGGCGGCGCGTGGGGCCGTGGGCGAGGGCGAGATCCTTGGCGTCGTCTCGCTCACGTTCTGGGGCCTGATGATCGTGGTCACGATCAAATACGTGACCTTCATGATGCGGGCCGACAACCGGGGTGAAGGCGGCATCCTCTCGCTCATGGCCCTGGCGCAGAGCGCGCTCGGTCGCCGCACCGCGGTCGTTTTGGCGCTGGGCATGGTCGGGGCGGCCCTTTTCTACGGCGACGCCATCATCACCCCGGCGATCTCGGTGCTGTCGGCGGTGGAGGGTCTCAAGACCGCACCGGCGCTGGCCGGCCTGATGACGCCATCCATGGGGATCGCCATCACCCTTGTGGTGCTGGTGGCTCTGTTCATGGTCCAGTCGCGGGGCACCGGTAAGGTGGGCCTCTGGTTCGGTCCCATCTGCTTGATCTGGTTCATCTGCATCGCCGCGCTCGGCATCCTGCACATTCCGGACGCACCCCGGATTTTTCTCGCCTTCAGCCCCTTCTACGGCCTGATGTTTCTCTTCACCCACGGTCTCATCGGCCTTTTCGTGTTGGGCTCGGTGTCGCTGACCATCACCGGCGCGGAGGCGCTCTACGCCGACATGGGCCACTTCGGGCGCAGTCCGATCCGGGCGGCGTGGCTCACCGTGGTGTTTCCGGCCCTGATCCTCAACTACTTCGGTCAAGGGGCCTTCGCCCTGAAATCGCTCGCCGGCGGCCACGCCAACGCCGACCAGGACTGGTTCTTCCTTATGGCCCCCGAGGCCCTGCGCGTGCCGCTCGTCATCCTCGGCATGGCCGCCACCGTCATCGCCAGCCAGGCGGTGATCAGCGGCGCGTATTCCATGTCGAGCGCCGCCATGCAGCTTGGCCTGCAACCCCGCTTGACCGTGCGCCGCACCTCGGAAACCGAAGCCGGCCAGATCTATCTGCCCACCATCAATCTGCTGCTCATGGTCGGCGTGATCCTGCTGGTGGGCATCTTCAAGAGCTCCGACGCCCTGGCCAACGCCTATGGCTTCGCCGTCACCGGAACCATGACTGTGACCACCGCCTTGGCCGCCATCGTCGTGCGCCGGCTGTGGAAGTGGCCCAGGTGGCGGACGGCGCTGCTGGTGACGCCACTGTTCGCCGTGGACCTGGCCTTCTTCGCCGCAAATTCCCTGAAGCTGCTGTCGGGCGGCTGGGTGCCGTTGGCCATCGCCTCGGCGGCGGTGCTGATCATGGCCGCCTGGCTGCGCGGCAGCGGCATCGTCGCCGCCAAAGCCCGGCGCGATCGCATTCCCCTGGCCGACTTCCTGGCTTCGCTCGCCCGCAAGCCGCGCCACAAGGTCAGCGGCACGGCAATATATCTGACGCCGGAGCCGGACCTGACGCCGGGCGCGCTGCTGCACAACCTCAAGCACAACGGCGTGCTGCATGAGCACAATGTCATTGTCACCGTGCGCACCGCCGACCAGCCGCGCGTGGCCGAGGCGGACCGGGGGAGTTACGAGGTCATCGACGACAGCTTCACCCGCGCCACCCTGGCGTTCGGCTTCATGGAGCGGCCGGACGTGCCGGCTGCGCTCGCGGCCCTCGCCATACCGGGCTTGCCGCTCGATTCGATGCGGGTGTCCTATTTCCTGGGACGCCGCTCGCTGGTGGCCGGGCGCGAGCACGGCGCGGGCCGCTTCCTCGACCGTATCTTCCTCGCGCTCGCACGCAATTCCGCCGACCCCAGCGAAGTGTTCGCTATCCCTCCCGGCCGGGTGGTGGAGATGGGTGTGCAGATGGCGCTGTAGCGCCGGCCTGGATCGCCCCGATAGCGACTCCCGATTATCACCAAGGGAGGACGCCACGGGCGGAAAATGATAGGGTCAACTTCAGTGTGGAGGGGCCAATGTCACCGCTGATTCTCATTCCGTTTGGGGTGTTCTTCTGCTGTTGCCTGGCGCAATTCCCCCTTCTTCGCGCCGTGCGGGCGGCCCTGGCTGAACGCCACCCGGATGCCTGGCGCGAGATGTCGGCCAAGACTTGGTTCGCTAACAGCGCCGGCGCTGGGTACGTCTGGGGAGATCGGGCAAAGGCCCTCAACGATCCCGGCCTTGTGGAGGCGGTGAACCGGCTTCGCCTGGTCTATGCGGTGGGGTTTGTCGCGTGGCTCGCCATTGTCGCCCTGATGCTGACAAGCCCGGTGGTCGCCAAGCATTGATCGTACCCGGGCGGCGCTGTTCTCTTTCCGGCGCGCGGGCCCTCAGCGTCCGACTTGGCGCCAGCGCAATGACTTCGGGCGCTATTTCTTCTTGCTCGGAGGTGTCAGGAACTCGCGTGACGGCGCGGCGGGTTTGGCCTTCGCCGCCTTCGGCTTGCGAATCTCCTTGTTGCTCTTCTTCTGACCCTTGGCCATCGTACCCTGTCCTGTTTCACGCCTAGCTGCGTCATCTAGGCTGGTTGTCCCAGAAGAGGCGGTCCTCCGCCTCTGGGCGCGGGCGCTGACATTCGCGCTCAATCTGGGGCCAAGTCGAGAGCCTTCTTCGCCCGAAGGTAGTGAGAGCTGCTGCGCGAAGCCGGCGGTTCGAAACGCCGGCAATGAAGTCATGTGCCTAAAACTCCCGGCGCATCCGGGTCCACGCCTCCGCCAGGCGCAGCCGGTGTTCCGGCGCGGCGATGGCGATGAGGGCTTCGGCACGGGCGTCCAGCGAGGCGTCTCTCATGTCGGCGACGCCGTGTTCGGTGACGACAAGGTCGGCGTCACTGCCAGGCAACGAGACGGTCGGCGTCTCGAGCCTCGGCACGATGCGCGAGATAGGACCGGCGCTCGCCGGCACAGCGAGGATCGCCCGGCCGCCGGGAGAAAGCCGCGCGGCCCTGGCGAAGTCCGGCGCGCCGCCCGTGCCGCTCACCAGCCGTCCGCCTCGCCACTCGACGTTGACCTGGCCGAACAGGTCGACCTCCAGCGCTGAATTGATGGCGAAGAAGTACGGGGTCGCGGCCAGGGCCGCCGCTCCGTGGGTGTTGCTGGCGTCGGCGAACATCCAGCGTTCGGCCGCCCAGGCCATGAACGCCGCCGACCCGTAGGCAAGGCCGGTGATGTGGTCTGCGCCGGGATCAAGCGCCCCCGACTCGGCGAGGACGCGATAGCCCTCAGTGACCATGCCCGAGCGGATCACGAGCCGGCGGTGACGCGCGAGCTTGGCGACCGCAGCAGCCGGCGCGCCGCCCAGGCCGGTCTGGATGGAGGCGCCGTCGGGGACGAGGGCGGCAACGCGCTGGGCGATCTCGTCCTGCGCTGGAGAAGGCGGGGCGTCGCGGCCGGTGATGAAAGGACCTTCGGCGTCGATGGTGACGTCCAATGCCTCGAACGGGATCGTGGCTCCGCGGTGTGGACGCGGCAGGGCGGCGTTGACGAACGCGAGGCGGCGTTTTGCTCGTGGCCAGACGAGGGGCGCGAAGTCCACGCACGGTCCGAATGAGCATAGCCCGGCTGCGTCCGGCGGCGTCACCTGCAGGATGGCGAGATCCGCAGGCGGCCCGGCGCTCATCAGCTCGGCGATGTGCGAATAGGCCATGGGCCGCACGGTCACGCGCCTGGCCTCGAACGAGGCGCGCAGGGCGGGTGGCAGCATGAACACCGTCAGGCGCGCGTCAGGGTGCAGGGCCGCGTAGTCGAAGTCGTTGATGCCGGGGATCAGGCAACTGGTCAGTCGGACACCCGCCAGAGCCTCGGGCGCGCCCTGGAGGATCGGCCGCAATGCCAGGGGCTCGCCCCCGGCGCCCTGGAGATAAACCTCAAGCCCCGGCCGAAACTCGGCGAGCACCTTGTTCAAGTCAGTCTCCGGCATCGCCCCCAACCCGTCAGTCATCCTGCCCGTCGCCCCAACATTGCGTCATCCCGCACGCAGGAGCGCGCGAGCGCTCCGGAGATGCGGGACCAGGGGCCGCGCTCGCTCCGCCAGCTGCCTCTGGGTCCCGGATTTCCGCAACGCTGCGCGTTGCTCCATCCGGGATGAAGCAATGAATGGGGAGACGCAATGGAGGGGATTTGCGGCGCGTGGGCGCTCACGCCGTAGTGCGCTCGGTCAGGCCCAGTTCCTCGGTCATGGTCTGGCGGATAATGAATTTCTGCACCTTACCAGTGACCGTCATGGGGAACTCGTCGACGAAGCGCACATAGCGTGGGATCTTGTGATGGGCGATCTGGCCGGCGCAGAAGTCCCGCAGGCCTGCTTCGTCCAACGCGCGGCCGGGATGAAGGCGGATCCAGACGCACAGCTCCTCGCCATAGCGCGCGTCCGGCACCCCCACCACCTGGGCGTCGGCGATAGCCGGGTGGGTGTAGAGAAATTCTTCGACTTCGCGCGGAAACAGGTTTTCGCCGCCGCGGATGACCATGTCCTTGATGCGCCCGACGATGTTGCCGTAGCCCTCGGCGTCGATGGTCGCGAGATCGCCGGTATGCATCCAGCCGTCGGTGTCCAGGCACTCGGCGGTACGCTCCGGATCGTCCCAATAGCCCAGCATCACCGAATAGCCGCGGGTGCACACCTCACCCGCAACCCCCCGCGGAACCATCTCGCCTGCGCCGTCGACGATCTTTACCTCCAGGTGCGGCTGGACCTGGCCGATGGTCGAGACGCGCCGGTCCACCGGATCGTCCGGCGAAGTCTGGAAGCTCACAGGGCTTGTCTCGGTCATGCCGTAGGCGATGGTGACGTCCCTCATGTTCAGGCGCCCGATCACGTCCTTCATCACCTCCACCGGGCAGGGCGCTCCGGCCATGGCGCCGGTGCGCAGCGAGCTGACGTCGAAGTGCTCGAACTGGGGATGGCCGAGGATGCCGATGAACATCGTCGGCACGCCATAGAGGGCGGTGCATTTCTCGGACTCGATGGCCGCAAGCGTCGCGCCCGGATCGAACGCCGGCGCCGGATAGACCATGGCCGCGCCATGGGTCAGGCAGGCGAGGTTGGCCATGACCATGCCGAAGCAGTGGTAGAGCGGCACCGGCGCGCAGATCAGGTCTTCGGGCGTCAACGCCTGGGCCAGACCCACGAACAGGCCATTGTTCAGGATGTTGCGATGCGACAGCGTCGCGCCCTTGGGCGAGCCGGTGGTGCCGCTGGTGAACTGGATGTTGATCGCCGCGCGCGGATCGAGTTCGGCGCCGATCCGCGCCACGTCTGCCAGCCGCTCCGGATCGCCGGTTGCGACCTCCGCGAAGTCGAACCAGCCGGGCCTAGGGGCGCCGCCGATCTTGATCAGGACTTTGAGCGCCGGGAGAGCCTTGGCGGCCAGTGCGCCGGCCGGATCGGTCGCCGTCTCGGGCGCCAGGTCCTCGATCATGCCGGCGTAGTCGCTGGTCTTGAAACGCTCGGCGGCCACCAGCGCCTTCACTCCCACCTTGTTCAGCGTGTAGGCGACCTCGGAGCGGCGGTAGGCCGGATTGATGGTCACCAGGACGAGGCCGATCCTCGCCGCCGCGAACTGGGTCAGCACCCACTCCGCGCAATTGGGCGACCAGATGCCGATACGGTCGCCCGGCTGGAGGCCGAGGGAGAGCAGCCGACTGGCGAGGGTGTCCGCGCGGGCGGCCAGTTCCCGCCACGTCCAGCGAATGTCCTGAGGCGGCGAAATCAGCGCCGGCCGATCGCCCCAGCGCTCCACCGCCAGATCCAGCGCCTCGCCGATGGTCGTCTCCAGCAGCGGCGGATGGTCCGCGCCGCGCACCCAGCTGGGATTTTCGGCCGCGGGCATGTTTGTTCCTCCACGCGCTTTGAGGCAAATCTACCGCCGCGCGCCGCAGAGGATAGTCTTAAGGCGCCGACAAGGAGAGGGCGCGCATGCCGGAGTGGCGAAACTGGTCGGGCAGCGTCATCGCCGCGCCGGAGCGGATCGAGCGCCCGAAGACGGAAGCTGAGCTGCGCGCCATCGTCGCCGGCGCGCGCCGGGTGCGGCTCGCCGGCACCGGCCACTCGTTCATGCCCCTCTGTGAGACAAATGGCGTGCTCATTTCGCTGGCCGACATGGGAGGCGCGCTCGAAATCACCCCGGACCGGTCGAGCGTGTGGGTTCCGGCGGGAATGCCCATCGGCGAACTCACCGCCGCGTTGTGGGCCGAGGGCCTGTCGCTGGCCAACCAGGGCGATATCGACAAGCAGGCCATAGCCGGCGCCCTGGCCACGGGTACGCACGGCACCGGCCGCACGCTGGGCGCGCTTTCCACCTTCGCGCAGGCCTTCCGCCTGGTGACCGCCGACGGCCAGATCGTGGAATGCGACGAGATGCGCGAACCCGATCTCTTCCAGGCCCAGCGTGTGAGCCTAGGCGCCTTCGGCGTCATGTCGCGCGTGGAGCTTTCCGTGCTGCCCGCCTACCGCCTGCGCGAGACCCTCCGGCGGGCGCCGCTGGAAGAGATTCTCGGCCAATGGGATGCGCTGGCCGACGCCCACCGGCACGTGGAGTTCTTCACCTTCCCCTATGCCGACGAGGTGCTGCTCAAGATCCTGGACGTGGTCGACGAGGGTGACGACCGGCCCGGTGTGGATATCGAGAGCGGCGTTTTGCAGTTCATCTGCGACGTCGCGCGGTTGTTTCCGGGTCTGGCCGCTCCGCTGCAGCGGCTGATCACCCGGGCGATGAGCCCGTCAACGCGCGCCGCGCCGGCCTATCGCATTTTTCCCTCCGAACGGCCTACGAAGTTCGAAGAGATGGAGTACGAAATTCCCGCCGAGAATGGGGCCGCGGCGCTCAAAGCCGCCATCGCTGAGGTGCGCGGGCGCAAATTGCCGATCATCTTCCCGTTCGAGTACCGAGCCGTGGCGGCCGACGATATCTGGCTCTCACCCATGACCGGGCGCGACTGCATTTCGATCTCGTTCCACCAATACGCCAAGATGCCGTGGCGAGAGGCTTTCACCGCCATCGAAGCGGTGTTCGCCGCCCACGGCGGGCGCCCGCACTGGGCCAAGCGCCACACCCTGACTTCTGCAGATGTGACACGCCTTTATCCGGAGGCCGACTGCTGGGGCGAGGTCCGCAAACGGGTGGACCCCGAAGCCAAATTCCTCAACGCCTCCTTGCGCGACCTGTTCGCGTTTTCGCTGTGATGGGCGCGCGCTGGCGGCGGCTATGGTTGCTCATGGCGCTGTTGTTTGCGGGTGCGGCCGCGCACGCGCAGACGGCCAGCACGGCCCCCGGGCTCGGGAAGGCGCGCGGGATCATCGCCGACCTCGACCGGATCGTGGCCCCGAACGGGGTGCAGGAGACCTACACGCTGCGCGTGGGCGGGATCGACCAGTGGGTCTATGTCCGCGGCCAGGACCGGTCGAACCCCATCATTCTGTTCGTTCACGGCGGGCCGGCCTCGCCGCTGTCACCGACCACGTGGGAGTTCCAGCGTCCGTGGGAAGAATACTTCACCATGGTCACCTACGATCAGCGGGGCGCCGGTCGGACGTTCCTCGCCACCGATCCGAAATCCATCAGCGATACGATCCATATTTCTCAATATGTGAGCGACGTCATCGACATCGCCGAGCAGATCAAGCGCCGCTACCACGCCCGGAAACTGATCCTCATGGGGCATAGCTGGGGAACGGTGATCGGCATGAAGACGGCGCTCGCCCGGCCCGATCTGTTCTACGCCTATGTGGGCATAGGTCAGGTGATCAACACCCGGACCAATGAGCGGCTGAGCTTCGAATACGGCCTCGATCAAGCGCGGAAGACGCACAACGCGGAGGCCATCAAGGAGCTGGAGTCCATCGCGCCCTATCCCGGGTCGAAGCCGATCACGCGGGAACGGATCATCATCGCCCGCAAATGGCCGCAGTATTTCGGCGGCCTGTCGGCCTATCGCGATGAGTCGAAATACTATTTCGACGCGCCGCTGCTGTCGCCCGACTACGTCGCCAAGGACGTCGCCGCCATCGACGACGGCAACGCCTTCACGCTCGGCCGCATCCTGCCGGAATTCCTCGACGTCGATTTCACGAAGGTGAAGAGGTTCCCCATTCCGGTGATCATGTTCATGGGCCGTCACGACTACACGGCGCCGTCAGCGCCCACAGCCGCGTGGCTGGCCGCCGTCCACGCCCCCTACAAGCGCGGGATTTGGTTTGAAAACTCCGCGCACCTGATGCCATTTGAAGAACCGGGCAAGGCGCTGGTCAGCCTGATCACCTACGTCCGACCCCTGGCCAAACAGGACCCGCGCCCATGACGGCTCTCAACGCCCATCTGATCGGTCGCCAGGGCGGCCGGCGCGACATGGCGACGCCAGCGCTGGTTGTGGATCTGGATGCGCTGGACCGAAACATCGCCACCATGGCCGCCTTCGCCAAGAAAGCAGGGGTGGCTCTGCGGCCGCACGCCAAGACGCACAAGAGCGTGGAGATCGCGCGCCGGCAGATCGCCGCCGGCGCGGTGGGTGTGTGCTGCGCCAAGCTCGGTGAAGCCGAGGCGCTGGCCGCGGGCGGGATCGACAACATCCTGATCACCTCGCCGGTGGTGGGGACCCTGGGCGTGGAGCGCCTGGCGGCCCTGGCCGCGCGCTCGCCGGGGTTGATGGCGGCCGTCGATCATCCGATCGCCGTGGAAGCTCTTGCGGCCACGGGGGTCCCGCTGACCCTGGTGGTGGACATCGATCCCGGCATCCACCGCACAGGGGTCGCTGACCCCGAGGCAGCGCTGGCCCTGGCGCGCCAGATCGCGGAAGCGCCGAACCTCACCTTCGCCGGCGTGCAGTTCTATTGCGGCATGCAGCAGCACATCGAGGATTTCGCCACCCGCCGCGCGGCGATCGAGGAGCGCACGGCTTATCTCTCTGGGATTGTCCGCAAGCTGAGCGAGGCGGGCCTCACGCCCGGCATCGTCTCCGGCGGGGGCACCGGCACGCACCGGATCGACGCGGCGCTCGGCGCCTTCACCGAGTTCCAGGTCGGCTCCTATGTCTTTATGGATCGTCAGTACAATGATTGTGATCTGACCGGCGACAGTGCGGCGCCTTTCGAGACCTCGCTCATGGTGGACGCACGGGTGATCAGCGCCAGCCATCCGTTCATGGTGACGGTGGACGCCGGGTTCAAAGCCTTCGCCACCGACGGCGGCGCTCCTACAATCCTCAGGGGCGCAGCGGACGGCGCGACCTATCACTTCATGGGCGACGAGCAGGGCTGCGTCATTCCACCGATCGGGGTTACGCCTCCCGCGCTCGGCGAGATCGTGACCTTCGCCGCGCCGCACTGTGATCCGACAGTCAATCTCTATGACTCCTACCATCTGGTGCGCGGCGATACGCTGGAGGCCATCTGGCCCATCGAGGCGCGCGGGCGTTCGGCCTGAGGCGCTTTCCCGACCTTGCGTAAGGCGATTAAGGTGGCGCGATAAGAGGATCCGCCATGACCATCGATGAAGCCGCTCTCGACGCCGCCTTGGCGGAGGCCCATCTGCCGGCCCTGCTGGCCTCGCTGGTGCACCTCACCGGCGACGCCTCGCTGCTGACGCCCGAGCGCCGGCCCACCTATGTGTTCATGGGCGACAACAAGACCGGCGCCTATTCGCCGGAAGTCCAGGCCGACCTCCACGCTCGCGCCAAGGCGGCGATCCAAGCCCATCTGGCCGGGGCGCCTCTGCAGCCCGCGCTTGGACCCGAACTCGTGCGCAAGATCATGGACTGGGTCGCCGGGGCCGACATCCCCGACGACTACGCGCCATTCCTCTTCGACGAGCTGAACCTCGACGGGCGCACCACCAAGACACCCGACTGGTCGGGCCCGAAGCTCTCCGCCGCCGCGCGCCGCCTGAAGGTGGTGGTGGTGGGCGCCGGCATGTCCGGGATCCTGACCGGCATCCGGCTCAAGCAGGCGGGCATCGATTTTACCATCATCGAGAAAAACGCCGATGTAGGCGGCACCTGGCTCGAAAACGCCTATCCCGGCTGCCGCGTCGACAACCCCAACCACATGTATTCCTACTCGTTCGAGCCGAACCACGACTTCCCACAGTTCTATTCCACCCAGCCGGTGCTGCTGGACTATTTCCGCCGCGTGGCCGACCGACACGAGCTTCGGCCCCACATCCGCTTCGAGACCGAAGTGGTCGAAGCCGTGTTCGACGAGGCCCGCGCGCTTTGGCGCGTGGAGGTCAAGTTGAAGGACGGCCGCCGCGAGGTGCTGGAGGCCAACGCCCTCGTCACCGCCGTGGGCCAACTCAACCGGCCGCGCATCCCCGACATCGCCGGCGCCGACAGCTTCGCCGGCCCAAGCTTTCATTCCGCCGGGTGGCGACATGACGTCGACCTCGCCGGCAAGCGCGTGGCCGTGGTCGGCACAGGCGCCAGCGCCTTTCAGATCGTGCCGGAGATCGCCCCCAAAGTGGCGCATCTGGAGGTGTTCCAGCGCACGCCGCCTTGGCCCATCCCCGGCCCGACCTATCATCACGACGTGCCGGAAGGGAAAAAGTGGCTGCTGGAGCACGTTCCCTTTTACGACAAATGGTACCGCTTCTTCCTGTTCTGGATGCTCACCGATGGCCTCTATCCCATGGTCAAGGCCGACCCCGACTGGAAGGGCGGCGAGGGCGCGGTGAGCGAGGCCAACGCCGTGCTGCGGTCCATGCTCGAAGAGGCGCTCCGGGCTCAGGCGCCCGCCCGGCAAGACCTGCTGGACAAGGTTATTCCGACCTATCCCATGGGCGGCAAGCGCGCCCTGGTGGACAACGGCGTGTGGATGCAGGCGCTCCAGCGCGACAACGTCGATCTGGTGACCACGCCCATCGAGCGCATCACCAAGGCCGGCGTCGTGACCGCCGACGGCGTGGAGCACGGCGCCGACGTGATCATCTACGGCACCGGCTTCCACGCCAGCCGGTTTTTGTGGCCCATGCGCATTGTCGGCCGCGGCGGGGTCGATCTCAACGACGCCTGGAAGGGCGACGCCCGCGCCTATCTCGGTATGACGACGCCAGGGTTCCCGAACCTGTTCATGATCTATGGGCCAAACACCAACATCGTGGTCAACGGCTCGATCATCTTCTTTTCGGAATGCTCGGTGCGCTACATCGTCGGCTGCCTGAAGCTGATGGCTGAGACGGACGCCGACACGCTGGAGGTCAAGCGCGAGGTCCACGACGCCTTCAATGTGAAGGTGGACAAGGCCAACGACCTGATGGCCTGGGGCGCGCCGCAGGTGACCAGCTGGTACAAGAACGCCACCGGCCGCGTCTCGCAGAACTGGCCCTTCCCTCTGGTGGACTACTGGACGGCCACGGTGGCCCCGAAGCCGGAAAACTTCATCCTGAAGAGCCGGGTGAAGGCTGAAGCGTGATCGGTTGAGACAGGTGGGGGGCATGTTTTCGGACGACTTCATGCGGGCGCGCGCGCCGGCAAATCTAGATGTGGGCGTGGTGCTCGGTGGGGCGTTTGGCGCGATCGGCAAGCACTGGGTGGTGTTCCTGATCTACACGCTTGTTCTGTTTTGCCTGCCCTACGCGGTCACCCAGGCGGCGTTTCTATCGCTCACCCCGGATTACTCCACTTCGTTCGCCAGCTTAGGGACGCTGTGGCGTGGGTTGCTGATCAGCCTGCCCAACATATTCCTGATCCAACCTTTCTTTGCGGCGCTCATTGGCTGGACTGTATGGGCCGACTCGTTGCGGACCCAGGCCAATGCGAGATCGGCCATCTCGGCTGTCGGCCGCCAAACAATCCCGCTCCTGCTCGTAAATCTCTTGGTGGTGCTCGCGCAGACAGTGGGGACACTACTGCTCATAGTCCCAGGGGTCATAGTTTCGCTGGCCTTCTGGGTCGCATTGCCGGCTTGCGTTGTTGAAGGAGGTTCGGGGCGGGCTGCTTTGTCACGGGGTCTTTTCCTGACGCGCGGTCAGCGATGGCGGCTTTTTCTCCTTGCGATTGTCCTCGGCGTCATCACTGCCGGCCTGAGCATAATTTTCAACCTCATCTCATTGATGGCCGGGTTCAATCCGGTCCATTCCGTCTCTCCCATCGTGACGGGCGTGCGGGCCGCAACCAGCGGAATTGGAGGCGTGATTGGGGCGGCCGTCGCTGGCAGTGCCTACGTCGAACTTATGCGCATCAAAGGCGGGGGGCCGGGGTCCGAGGTGGCGGAGGTTTTCGCCTAGGCCTTGTCGAACTTGTCCCGGCGGCGGTGGCCGAACAGGAGGCGGTGCTCCAGCCGGCGGCGCAGGGCGGCGTAATAGGCGGTGAGAAAGGCCTCGTCGCGCTCGTCGGCTTGCCGATACCAGCCGATCTTTCCTCGGATGCGCTCGGCTACGGCGGCCATGGTGCGCTTGTCGCGAGTGCGCAGCACGTCTTCCAGCACCTGCAATTCCTTGACCCCATAGGCAGCCGTCTGCTCGGGAGTGAAGGCGAAGCCCCCGCCGCTCTGGCTGGCGGCGAGATCGACGACCAGGGCGCGGCGCGGCGACTTGACCACCCACGTCCCGGCCACCACGTCGCCGAGGCGCAAGCGGTCGCGGTTGAACATCGGGAAGAGCAGGAAGGCGCCGGTCCAGACAAGGCCGAGCAGCACCACCCAGCCCTCCACCGGGTCGCCGGCGGTGTTGGCGGCAAGCAGGAACACGGCCGGCAGGAAAACCTCGATCTCACGCATGGCGTTGCGAACGAAGACGGACTCGGCGGTCAGGCGTCCGCCGTCCCGGGCCGCCACGCGCAGGCCGAGCATCCGCTTGCCGGGCGTGGCCGCTCGGGGGCCGGCTTCGAAGACGATGAAATAGCCGTTGCGCGCAACGAAGAACCCAAGAAGCCAGACGATGCCCCAGGGCTCGGCGTTCTTGAGACCGGCGGAGGCCGCGATGACGCCCACAATGATGGTGAACAGGATGAGCGAGATGACGATGATGAGCACGTCGAGGACAAAGGCGGCGGCGCGGTCGCCCCCCGAGCCCAGGGTGAGGCGCAGATCGGTCCCCTCCGGGGTGATGAACCGCCGGATGAAGCGGTCTTCCGGCGTCGCCGGGCGTGGGGTCTGGGGCACGGCGGTCATGTCAGCTTGCGCCGTGGCGAATAGAAATAAGCGAGCCACAGCGCGAGCATGGACCCGCCAATGGCGTATCTGGCCCAGTCCAGGCGGATGACCTGGCGGCCGACACCCTCGAGAACGCCCGCGGCCACCAGCATGATCACCACGCCGGCCATGGCCGCGCCGGCGGTGCGGCCAGCGGTGCGGGCGGCCTCCAGCCGGGTGAGCGGGCCGGGAAACATCACCGCCCAGCCGATGCGGAAGCCCGCAGCGCCGGCGATGACGGTGGCGAAGAGCTCGGTGGTGCCGTGTATTGACAGCCAACCTCCCAGGGGAACCAGCAGGCCGCGCGAGGCGAAGAGCGCCATCAAGGCGCCCATGGTCAGGCCGTTGTCGGCCACCAGCAGCGCGGTGGGGACGCAGAAGGCGAAGCCGAGCGCGAAGGCCAGGATCGACACGCCCGCATTGTGGGTGAACAGATACGTCGCGAAGACCGACAGGGGTTGGTCCTTGGCCGGGTGATAGAGCGTGTCCTTGAGAAAGGCCGTTGTCGCAGTGGGGTCGCGGCCCCCGGCCAGGGCGTCCGGCAGAAACGAGCCGTACCAGTCGGGATTGCTCCATACGAGGGCGAAGCCGACGCCCGTGGCGAACACCAGAATCGCCGTGGCGATCAGCGTCTCACGCCACAGCGAGGCCACCGCCGCCGGCCAGTCGTGACGGAAGAAGCGCGCCAGGCGCTCCGGCAGGCGCGCCCGCGCCCCATAAACGAAGAAATAGGCGCGGGTGGCCAGGTTCTCGAGGTATGCGACAAGGCTGGCGTCGAGCGAAGTGGCGCGGGCCACCGATAGCGCCGAGACCGCGGATCGATAGAGGAGCGGGATCTCCATCAGTTCCGAGGCGGAGAGGCGCTGAGGCCGTCCGCCCTCGGCCTTGGTGAGCAAGCGCTCCAGCTTGCGCCAGTCGCCCTCGCGTTCCGCGCGGAAACAGTGGCTCTTCAGCTCCCGGGCGCCTTGCTCGCTCACATGACCTCCCGGCGTTTCAAGTCCAGGTAGGCGGAGATGAGGGCGGTGCCCATGCGGGCGGCGGGCACATCCAGAATATGCACGCCCAGGCGGCGCAGGCGCTCGATGGCCACCTCGCGGCCCTTGAGGAGCTGGGCGGCGGTGACCGCGCGAGTGACGTCTTCGGGCGAAGCGGGCTCGCGGGCGGCGATGGCCTCCAGCTCCTCGTCGCGGAAGACGACGAACAGCACCAGATGGCGGCGCACCAGCCGGGTCACGTTCTCGATCATCAGCTCAGCCGTGGTCGAGTCGGCGAATTCGGTGAACACCACCACCAGCGAGCGGCGCTGGAGGCTCGCGCCGAGCTGGGTCAGGCCCAGGGTGTAGTTGGTCTCTTCCGGGCAATAGTCGAGGCTGGCCGACAGCCGACGCAGGCGCTCGAACGCGCTCGTCCCGGCGAGCACGCCGGTGAACAGACGGGGCCGCGAGTCAAAACCGAATATGCCCGCGCGATCGCCCAGCTTCAGGCTGACGAAAGCGGCGAGCAGGGCGGCGTTGAGGGCCAGGTCCACGCGCGGCGAGCCGTCCAGCGGCTCACACATCTGACGCCCGCAATCGATGGCGAACACAATCGGGTGGTTGGTCTCGGCGCGGAACTCCTTGCCCAGCAGCTTCAGGTGTCTGGCGGATTGTTTCCAGTCGATGGCGCGGGTGTCCATCGGACCGACCAGCTCCTTGAGCGCGTGGAAGTCCGAGCCGTCGCCGACGTCGAGTTGGACTTTTAAGCCGGCGAGCGCCTGGCGCGAGAACAGCCGCACGGCTTCCGACTTCACGGCCTCGATGTTGGGGACGACGGCGATGGCGCGGGCGACCGGCGCGCGGATCTGTTTCCAGGTGAGGCCCAGCGGACCACGCCAGCGCAGCCACAGGGCCGAAATCTCGCCCGCGCCCCGGCGCAGGGGTGTCAGGGCGATGCGGACGGCGCCCCCTGCCGGATCAAAGGCCAGGCGGTCGGGATGAGGCGCCAGGCGGTCGTTAGTTTCCAGCGCCAGCCATGCGCCCGATGGCGCGGCGCGAGCGAAAGTGGCGGCGATGCGCGCCTCGCCCTCGCTGGCGACGCCCAGCTGGGACGGCGCGTCCAGCGTCAGAGTGGCCTCACTCCGCGCCGGGCCGATGAAGGCGTCCAGCAGGGTCAGGCCCAGGACGAAGGCGACCCACCCCCCGGCTCCGGCCCACCAGCCGGGCGCGATCAGCCCCGCAGCCAGCGCCGGCGGCGCTCCGGCGACGGCGAGCAGCACGGCCCGGCGGGTGGGATAGATCATCGCGCCGCCCTACCTCGGCGCCTCGATGCGGTCGGCCAGGGCCCTAAGGGTGTCATCGACGCCCCGGCCTTCGATCTCGGCGGCTGGGGAGAGGATCACCCGGTGGCGCAGGGCGGGCAGGACCAGCGCCTTGACGTCGTCCGGGATCACATAGTCCCGGCCCTCCAGCACGGCGCGCGCGCGTGAAGCCAGCGCCAGCATGGCTCCGGCTCTGGGGCTCGCGCCCGTCTCCAGATCGGGCGTCTCACGCGTGGCGCGAACGATGGCGGTGACGTAAGCGACGATCTCGTCAGCCAGGCGTACCTCGCCCACCGCCGCCACGGCGGCGGCGATCTCCTCGCGCCCGACCACCTTGGAGACGCCAAGCTCGGCGGGATCCGGCAGGCCGTGGCGAGCGCCGTGACGCGCCACGATGCTCTTCTCTTCTTCGAGCGAGGGATAGTTCAGCGTTTGCTTGAACAGGAAGCGGTCGAGCTGGGCCTCGGGCAGCGGATAGACGCCCTGCTGCTCGATGGGATTCTGGGTGGCCACCACGGTGAAGCGGTCGCCGAGGGGGTGGGCCTTGCCATCGATGGTCACCACCCGTTCCTGCATGGCCTCCAGCAAGGCGGCCTGGGTCTTGGGCGGGGTGCGGTTGATCTCGTCGGCCAGCAGCAGCTCGCAGAAGATGGGGCCCTTGGTCAGCGCGAAACTGCTGCTCTGAAAGTTGAACAGATTGGTCCCGATGATGTCGCCCGGCATCAAGTCCGGGGTGAACTGGATGCGGCCGTAGGTGAGGTCGAGGCTCCGCGCCAGACACTGGGCGAGCAGGGTTTTGGCCGTGCCGGGCGGCCCTTCCAGCAAGACGTGGCCACCCGAAAGCAATGCGGTCAGCATCAGATCCACGGTGTCGGTCTGTCCAACCACAGCCTTGGCGATTTCCGCCCTCAGCGCGTCGGCCAGGGACTTCACGTCTTCAACCTTCACCCGTCATCTCCACTCGCCATCGATAAAGCCGCTTCGCCGTGTCCGCGAGCTGGCCGCGGCTCCGCGCGGTCTTGGCCAGCAATGTGAGATAGCTCAAGGTGTCGGCCGCGCCGCGGCGCGCGCCTAGCCGATCAAGCAGCTCGGTCAGAGCTTCGCCGGTAAGGCCGCGCGGCGCGCCGACCGCTCTGGCCGCCAGATCGCGCGTCAGGGCGGCGTAGGGCTCGCCCATGGCGGCCTCGCGCCCAGCCATGCGCACCAGTGCTGCGGTATTGTCCGCCAGAACCTCCTTGCCAAGGGCCAGGGCCCGGACTTCACGCCTGGCCGGCCCGAAGCGGCAGAAGGCCTGAAAGCCCGCCAGGCCCCCCGCCGTGGCCAGGCACAAGGTCACCGCCAGAAACGGTGGATCGAACAGGAGACTGAGGGCGGAACGCTGTTTGCCAAGGCCATTCAGCGTCACGTCGAAGATCACCGGTCCGCCTTCGGCGCGCAGCGTTCCAATCAGGGCGGCAGCGGTGGCGAAGGTGGTCGGATCCTTCAGGCCTTGGTTGTTCAGAAGATCCGGGTCGCTGAGCAGATACACCGGACCATAGGGCGCCTTGGCGAGAACAGTTTGTCCGCGATCGTCGGCGAGCACCGGCGTCCAGCCCTTCCAGGCGGCGAGGTTCATCGTCTGCAGGGCGTCAGTCGGGCCAACGGCCAGCGTCTGGCCGGCCGCGAACGGCGCGCCGAGGCCCGAGAGCACGGGGCGGGTGACGCCGGTCCGCCGCGAAACGTTGGCGCGATCGATCAGCGATTCCTTGCCGAACATTTCCGCCGACGCCGGCGCTCCGGCGGACACCCAGCTGCGATGCTTGGGGTCAGGTCCGGTGGTCCATTTGGGCACGACCACCAGCACCGGGCCGGCGAAGCCCATGGGGGTGACGTCCTTGTCGGCGGCGGGGAGCGGGGGCGTTAGCACATAGAGGCCAGCGTGTCGGCCAACGGGCAGTCGATGGCGGCTGACCAGGACGGGATCGCCCAGGTCCTTCAGTCCTTCCGCCAGGCCCGCGAAGCCGATGGCGGATTTGGAGAGGGCGTGGCCGCCGCCGTTGTCGCCACCCTCCAGCGCCGAGGCGTAGGTGAAGAGGACCAGCAGAGCGCAAAAGGAAAACACGCCCACGAGCACCATCAATGTGGCCGTCAAAAGCGAGATCAGGTGCTCGGCGGTCGGCTCGCTCACGCCCAGGCCTTGTCGAAGGCGAAGGCCTCATAGGCCGCGCGGCAGGCGGCGAACGCGGCCGCGTCCAGGGCGTGGCCGCCGAACAGGCTGCGCTCCACCGCGGCGCCGATCTGGCTGAACGCGCCGCGCGCGGCCGGCGGCACGGCGTCGAGAGCGGCGATGTCGCGGGCGGTGAGCGCGGGCCTGACCAGGCGCGGACGACGATCCTCGATGTCGTCGATGCTACGAAACAGCAGCAGGTGCGCCGCCTCGTCGAATCGCCCTTCGCCCGCCAGGCGGTCGGCGTCGGCCAGCAAGGCGCGAGCCTTGAACGCCTCGGGCCGCCAGTCCGCGGGCGCGGCGCGGGCCGGACGCCGCCGTCGGCGCAACGGGAAGCGCGCACCCATCACTTCGCGCACGATGAGGTAGAGAACGCCCAGCAAAGCCGCGGCTACGCCTACCCAGAAGAGATCAATGGCGAAGGGGGCGAGAAACTTGGCCGCGCCGCCGATCCACCGAGCGATGGCCGTGAGCCACGCCGGTGTGGCGAATTCCGGCAGCTTGGCCGGGGGGGTGAATCCGAACTGGATGGCGCGGTCGTTGAGCAGGCGCGCGTGCGCCGCCGCCAACGCCCCAGCCGTCGCCCCACCGTCCGCCGCCAATCCCACGCTCCGGCTAACCCCGGGCCGAGCCTAGCAGACGAATCTCGCCGCGCGCGAGCTATGTTGACGCAGGGAAGCCGCCGGTCTGGTCGGCGCCTATGCCTCGGCCTTGCGCGCGCGGCCTCGAAGTCGGGACCCAGCCATGCCGACACCCAGGATCATCATTGCCCACGACGCCGGTTCCGGCACGCCGGTCAGGAACGAAGGATCGCTGGCCGTGAACGTGACCCCTTCCGGCAGGTCGAGGTAGATCGGATCGGTCATGGTGACGGTCCCCGGCAGGAAACTGCCGGACGTTCCCACATCGAGCATGACTCCCAGGGTGTAGACGACGCCATCCTGGATGGTGATCGCCTGGGGCGTCGTCGACCACGCTTGATCGGTCGTCGAAGCCAAGTCCGAACCCGACACGATGGAATAGCCGCCCCCCAATTCCGGCCCGATCTCGGCGGTCGTTCCTTCGCTGAGATTCACGGAAGCGTTGGCGCTTACGTCGCCGAAATAGCTGATGAGGCCGCCGGTCGAATAATCCAGGGTTTCCCCCTGGCCGCCGGAAAACACCAGCTGGACGAAAAAGCCCGCCTGGGCGCTCGCGGGCTCGCCCGTGGGATTCGGCGTGCTGTCGTAGGGTCCGGGTCCTTCGGAGGTTGAGCTGACCGTGATGTCGCCGCTGGCGAGGTTGGCCGACGCGCTGGAAAGTCCCCAGACGGCCGTGCCGACGGCGCCGGACGCCGATGTCTGCGCGGGCGAGCCATCCCAGGTGAGGCTGTTGGTGTCGGTGCCATAGTAAAAGGCTCCGCCGTTGGTCCCGGGCGGGCAGGTCCCGAAGGCGTAGCTGTTGCCGATGCCTCCGGACGCGAACGCGCCGTAGGTCGGCGCCGACCCGGGCCCGTGAATCGCGCACGACTGCGCCTGCGCGCCCTGAGCCATCGCCAGGCCCACTGAACAGCTGAACGCAGCGGAGATGCTGTAGAAACAATGTTTCATTGTTGTAACATCCGCGAAGTAGGAGGATTTAATCTACATAAACGCGCTACTGACTGATGATAACCTTGATCGCTTTCACGCGACTGTCAACCGGCTGCGTGGCCTTGAAGGCGCTCCGCAAACTGTTAGCGTAAACGGGCTCTCGAACGGGCAGGGTGAGGCGCAGTGCATCGGATAATTCTTTTCGCGCTTTGTCTTGACGCACTCGCGGCGAGCGGCCGAACTCAGGTCGTAGTTCAGCAGCCAGAATGGCTGCGCAGGCCCGCGAGCGACGTCATGGGCATGTTTTATCCGCGGAAGGCATATGAGAAGGATGTCGGCGGATCCGCGGTGATGAGCTGCGCAGTATCCACGAAGGGCGCGCTGCACGATTGCGTCGTGTTGAGTGAAGATCCGCCGAACGTGGGCTTCGGCCAGGCCGCGCTCCGCCTGGCGCCGTATTTCCTGATGCGGCCGGGGACAGTGAATGGGAAACCAGCGGAGAGTTCGATCCGGATCCCGATCAATTTCGACCATAGCAGGCACAGAGAGGTGACGGTCAGCCACCTGGAGTGGATCGAGGCGCCAACTTACGCGCAGGTCGTCGCCGCCTATCCGGCCAGGGCGCGCGAAGCGGGCTTGGGCGGGCATGTGGTCCTCAAATGCGAGCTTAGCGATACAAGCCGTCCGACATCCTGCAATGATGTTGCGGAGCAGCCGCTCGGTGAGGGCTTCGCGAGAGCGGCCAAGGCGCTATCCGACGATTTCCGCGGACCGCTCACCGATAGCAATGGGACTTCACTCAGAGGCGACACCATCCAGATTTCGTTTGTCTTTGACCCGCATATGCTGGCCAAGGGCCAGCCGGTCATCGGGAAGCCGCAGTGGAAGCGTCTGCCTGAAGCCCTCGACATGGCGGCGAGCTTTCCGGCCGGGGCGACGGCTGCGCATGTATCAGTAGGTCACGTAGCGTTGGCTTGCGAGATCGGTGACGGCGGCCGCTTGACCGGTTGCGCCGCGACCCGCCAGGACCCAGAAGGCCTCGGTTTCGACAGGGCCGCCCTGGCGCTGGCGCCGAGCTTTCAAGTGTCGGTCTGGACTGACGACGGATTGCCGACCGTCGGTGGCAGAGTCACCGTGCCCATCCGATATGAGGCCGCACCGCCCGCCGGCAAGCCGGCTTCGTAGTCCGATCGAGGGGTCTTCGCGTCAGGAGCCGGATACCGTGGGGCGGGGCTGCTGGGCGCCGGCGTCGCCAGCCACATAGGCCCCCGCGCAAGCCGCGAGCGCGGCCAAAGACATGGCGCAAATGACGCCCACAATCGCCCGCATGAACTCGCCTCGCCGCCCTAAGGTTACAGGGGTGTAAGAATTGCAGGATTTTACGGGGACGTCAAAAGGGCGGGGTTGCGCGGCCTCTAACGACCCCCTAACCGCCTCGGCGGAGGGAGGTCCCATGAGGGAAGATCCGGTCCAACATCTGATCGGCGCGCGCAAGGCGGGCCACGCCCTGCCCCAGGGGTTCTATGTGCGCGAGGACGTCTTCGCCCGGGACCTCGACATGCTGTTGGGCGGCTGGACCCTGCTGGGCCATGAGAGCGAAATTCCGGCGCCTGGAGACTGGATCACCGGCGGCTTCGGGCGCGAATCAGTCATCGTTGTGCGCGGCGAAGACGGGAACGCGCGGGCGCTGGCTAACGTCTGCCGCCATCGCGGATCACGCCTGTGCGTGGCGGCGGCGGGAAGCTCCACGGTCCTCACATGTCCCTATCACGCGTGGAGCTATCACCTGGACGGGCGCCTGCGCGCCGCACGCGAGATGCCGGAGGGGTTCGTCGCCGCCGACCACGGCCTGACGCCATTGCCGCTCACCATCATCGGTGGGCTGATGTTCGTGAGCTTCGGCGACGCGCCGCCGTCACTGGAGGCCGCGACGCCGGCGCTGAAGGCGATGACCGATCACTACGGATGGGCGGAAGCCAAAATTGCTGCGCGCCGGGCCTATTCTGTGGCCGCCAACTGGAAGCTGGCGCTGGAGAACTATCACGAGTGCTATCACTGCGGGCCGGCCCATCCGGAGTTCGCGGTTCTCCATACTCTGGCGCGGCCCAAGGCGCGCAGACTGCGTCCGCCCGAGGAGTCGGCCGATGAAAGCGCCAATATCGCCGACTTCGAAGACTGGCGCGCCGCCTCCGACGGTCGCGAGGTCGTGCGGGTGATGGGTTCAGGTCTCACCGAGGGCGCGCAGACCGGGAGCCGCGATGGGCGGCTGATCGCGCGTCTTATGGCCCCAACTGCCGACGGCACCTGCACCTTCGCCGAACTGGGCTATCTTTCGGCCTTCCTGGCCTACGCCGACCATGGCCTCATTTACCGCTTCATCCCCCGCGGACCTCTGGAGACGGAGATGGAGGTGATCTGGCTGGTGGACTCGGCGGCGCGGGAGGGGCCCGACTACGAGGTCGAAGCCCTGACCTGGCTCTGGCACCTCACTAGTCTGGCCGACAAGCGCATCATTGAGACCAACCAGGCGGGGGTGCTGTCGCGCTTCTATCGGCCCGGACCCTTCTCACTCATGGAGCCAGGCACGCGCCAGCTGGTCGACCGCTATCTCGCGGACCTTGCCGCGCAGAGCGAAGTCTGAATTGACCTACGACGCGCTCATCGTGGGCGGCGGCCACAATGGCCTCACCTGCGCCTTCTATCTGGCCCGCGCTGGCCACAAAGTTCGGGTGCTAGAGCGGCGCGAGATCGTGGGCGGCGCGGCGATCACCGAGGAGTTTCATCCGGGATTCCGCAACTCTGTCGCCAGCTATTCGGTGAGCTTGCTGAACCCCAAGGTCATCGCCGACATGGAGCTGGCGCGTCACGGTCTGAAGGTAGTGATCCGGCCGCTCAGCTATTTCGCGCCGACGGACGACGGCCGCTATCTGATCCTGGATCGGGACGCCGAGCGTTCGCGCCGCGAGCTGACGCGTTTTTCACCCAGGGACGCCGAGCGCCTGCCGGCGTTTCATGCTCATCTGGATGGGGCCGTCGACCTCCTACGCACGCTGCTCCTGAAGACTCCGGTCAATCCGGCGGGCGGTGCGCGTGATCTGATGAGCGCGCTGGGCCTGGCCGCTCAGGTGCGGCGGCTGGGTGTTGAGGGGCAAGCGCGGCTGTTGGACCTGTTCGGCAAGAGCGCCGGCGACATATTGGACAGCTGGTTCGAGACCGATGTCCTGAAGGGCCTGCTGGGTTTCGACGCGGTGATTGGCAACTACGCGAGCCCCTATACGCCGGGCTCGGCCTATGTGTTGCTGCACCACGTGTTCGGCGAGGTGAACGGCGTCAAGGGTGCCTGGGGCCACGCTCTCGGCGGCATGGGCTCCATCACGACGGCCATGCGCGCGGCCTGCGAGGAATCAGGCGTAGAGGTTTCCACTTCCTCCCCGGTTCGGGAGATCGCCATTTCCGGCGGCCGAGCGCGCGGGGTCGTGCTGGAGGATGGGTCCGATCTTTCGGCCCGTGTGGTCGTCTCGAATCTCAATCCCAAGCTGTTGTTCGGATCCCTGGTCGCGCCCGAGCATCTGCCGGATGCGTTCCGTACCCGGATGGAATCCTGGCGCTGCGCGTCGGGGACGTTCCGCATGAACGTGGCGCTATCAGAGCTGCCGAATTTCACGTGCAGGCCGAGCACGGGCGCCGCGGAACAGCACGGCGCCAGCATCATCATCGCCCCGTCGCTCGGCTACCTGGACCAGGCCCATATGGACGCGCGCATGCACGGCTGGGCGAGACGCCCGGCGATCGAGATGCATATTCCGAGCGTGCTCGACGATAGCCTGGCGCTTCCTGGCGCTCACGTGGCCAGCCTGTTCTGTCAGCAGTTCGCGCCGATGTTGCCAGACGGTTCGAGTTGGGATGACCATCGCGACGCCGCCGCCGATCTCGTCATCGACACGGTCACGTCCTATGCGCCGAATTTCAAGGGCGCGGTTCTGGGCCGCATGATCCTCTCGCCCCTCGACCTTGAGCGTAAATTGGCGCTCACCGGCGGCGACATCTTCCATGGGGCGCTCAGCCTCGACCAGCTCTACGCCGCCCGCCCGGCGCTGGGCCACGGCGACTACCGATCGCCAGTGTCGGGTCTGTACATGTGCGGCTCCGGAACCCATCCCGGTGGCGGCGTCACCGGCGCCCCGGGCCACAACGCGGCGCACGAGATATTGCGGGATTTGCGGAAAGGGCGGAAGCGCTCCTAGAGCGACAGTCCCTTGAACGTCAAGGCTGAATCTTTGAAATCGGCGGCAATTTAGCGCCGAGCCGGAGAGCCGCGGCGTCATCGCTGCTCGCTTTGGACAGATCATGCACAGCCACTTCCGCCTGGCTGCGGAAGCGGTAGGCGAGGGCGTCGGTCGGATCGATGCCGATGGTCGTGGTCAGATCCGCGATCGCCGGGCCGTATCGGTGCAGCGAAAGCTCGGAGAAGCCGCGCCCCCGGTAAGCGGCGGCGTCGTTGGGTAGAAGCGAGATCAGGGCGCTGAAGTCCGAAATGGCCGCTGCGTCGTTGCCGGTGGTCTGCCGCAGGAACGCCCGCTGTCTCAACGCCTCCGCGGTGGTCGGCGCGAGGCGCAGAGCTTCGTTGAAATCGGTCAGGGCGCCTGCCGAATCGCCGTTGCGCTCGCGGGCCTCGCCGCGGTCGAGCCACGCCGGCGCCTCGCCGGGATCGATAGATATAACGGTGGAGAAATCGGCGATCGCCTCATCGCACTTCGCCTCTTCCAGATAGGCGACGCCCCGGTTGTTGTAGGCGCTGTTCAGCTTGGGATCGAGGCTGATTGCCTGAGAGTAATCGGCGATGGCCTGATCGCGATCACCTTCGGCCAGATAGGCGTCGCCACGCGCCTTGATCGTCTCCGCGTCCGTGGGTGCGAGCCGGATGGCCTTGTCGAACTCGGCCGTGGCGCGTTCGGCTTCGCCGGCCGCCTCCAGGGTGAGCGCCAGATCCAGGTGGGCCGCGGCCATGGCTGGGTCCAGGCGGATCGCCTCCGCGGCGTCGGCCTGCGCCCGAGTGCTGTCACCTTTGGCCCGCCAGGCGGCGCCACGGTCGCGCCAGGCCATGGCGTTGGACTTGTCGAGCCCGATGGCGGTGGTGTCGTCGGCGATGGCATGGTCCTCATCGCCGGAATGGGCGAAGACCGCACCTCTGCTGACGTAGAGGGCGGCGTTCCTGGGTTCGAGCCGGAGGGCGCCTATGAGATCGGCGATGGCGCCCGCGTCGTCCCCGCGATCCATGTGAAGGGCGGCGCGATCGAGGTAGGCCGAGGCGATCCCGGGATCGAGTCTGATCGCCGCGTCATAGTCGGCCATCGCATGGTCGGCGTCGCGTCTCTGGGCGAAGGCGAGGCCCCGGTTCACATAGAGTTTGGCGTTCTGTCGGTTGTCCGGGCCAGTCAGCTTCAGGACCGCCGTGTAGTCGGCGATGGCCCGGTCGAGATCGCCGCTGAGCTGGAACTGGTAGCCGCGATTGCGAAGGGCGAGCGCGCGGACATCGGCCGATCCGTCCCGGCCGTTGATCAGTCGTGTACAGGCGGCGACAGCCAGTTTGGGATTGGCGCCGCCACAGACGCTGCGGTCGTTGCCGCTAATAGCGCCACCCGTCGAGATCTGCGCCGCGGCGTGACAGGCCAGCGCGGCCAGAGGCGCCGCCGTCAACGCCGCCCGCTTCCGCATCAGCACTCCACCACGTTCACCGCCAGGCCGCCCAACGAAGTTTCCTTATAGATCTCGCTCATGTCGGCGCCGGTGCGCTTCATGGTAGCGATGACCTTGTCGAGGCTGACCGAATGCTGGCCATCGCCCAGCATAGCCAGGCGGGCGGCGTCGATGGCCTTGATCGCGCCCATGGCGTTGCGCTCGATGCACGGGATCTGGACCAGGCCGCCGATGGGATCGCAGGTGAGGCCGAGGTTGTGCTCCATACCGATCTCGGCGGCGTTCTCGATCTGGGCGTTCGATCCGCCAAGCGCGGCGGCGAGGCCGGCGGCGGCCATGGAGCAGGCGACACCCACCTCGCCCTGGCAGCCCACCTCGGCCCCACTGATGGAGGCGTTCTGTTTGTAGAGCGCGCCGATGGCGCCGGCGGTGAGCAGGAAGGTGCGCCGGCTCTCCACTGTGCCCGTGTGGAAGCGGTCGTGATAGCGCATCACCGCCGGGATGATCCCGGCTGCGCCGTTGGTCGGAGCGGTGACCACGCGCCCGCCCGACGCGTTTTCCTCATTGACCGCCAGGGCCCAGAGATTGACCCAGTCCATGGCCGCCAGCGGGTCGGTGATCTGGCGCTCCATGCGCGCGAGGATGGTGGCGCGCAGCTTGTGCGCCCGGCGCTTGACCTCGAGCCCGCCCGGGAGGACGCCTCCCTCGCGCATGCCGCGCTCGATGCATGCGTCCATGGCTTCATGGATGGCGTCCAGACGCGCGCGCACCGTCTCCGCCGGCTGGCGCGCGCATTCATTGGCGAACATCAAGTCGGCGATGGAAAGCCCGGCATCGGCCGTTTTGGCCAGCAGCTCTGCTCCAGAGTGAATTGGATAGGGCGTAGACGGACCATCTTCGTCCGGAGCGTTGCGCGCCAACTCCTCCTGGTCGCGCACGAATCCGCCGCCGATGGAAAAGTAGGCGCACTCGGCGAGCTTCTCGCCTTCGGCGTCAAAGGCGCGGAAGGTGAGAGCGTTGGGATGCTCCGGCGCGCGCTCCGCCACGGCCCAGAGGATGTCGCGCGCCTCATCGTAGGGAATGAACCGCGCGCCGCCCGCCAGCGGCAACGCCTGCTCGGCGCGGACGCGGACGAGCGCCGCCTCACCTTCGTCCGGATCGAGTGTCGCCGGCTCGAAGCCCGCCAGGCCCAGGATCACCGCCCGGTCGGTGGCGTGGCCACGGCCCGTGAGCGCCAGGGAGCCGTAGAGCACCGTTTCTACGCGCGCGGTCTTCGGCGCGAGGCCGCTCTCGATAAGCCGGCGCACGAACCGGCCCGCGGCGACCATGGGCCCCATGGTGTGCGAGCTCGAGGGGCCGATGCCCGGCTTGAAGAGATCGAAGACGCTGACCGTCATGAGAATTCTGAAGCCACGCCCTCGTTTGGGGGCGGAACCTATCTCGGAAGGTCGCTAGCTCCCATCAGAAATTCATCGACGGCCCGGGCGCACTGACGGCCCTCGCGGATGGCCCACACCACCAGGGACTGGCCCCGGCGCATGTCGCCGGCGGCGAATACGCTCCGGACGCTGGTCTGATAGTCCTTAGGGTTGGCGGCCACATTGCCCCGCGCGTCCAGCACCACCCCGGCGTCGGCCACCACGCAGTCGAGTCGGGGTCCTAGAAAGCCCATGGCCAGAAGCACCAGATCAGCCTTGAGCTGGAAGGCGCTCCCCGCGACCTCGGTCATGGTCATGCGGCCGTCGGCGCCCGGCGTCCATTCCAGGCGCACGCATTCCAGGGCCTCTATGGCCCCGTTGACGCCCAGCGCCCGACGGGTGGCGACGGCGAAGTCCCGTTCGCAGCCTTCATCCTGGGACGAGGAGGTGCGCAGTTTTAGCGGCCAATCTGGCCAGGTCAGCGCCTTGTTCTCCCGGGCGGGAGGCTCGGGCAGAATCTCCAGCTGGGTCACCGACGCCGCGCCCTGGCGGTTGGAGGTGCCGATGCAGTCAGAGCCGGTGTCGCCGCCGCCGATGACCACCACGTGCTTGCCCGCCGCGCTGATCGCCCCCGCCGGCGCCGCGCGCGACTCGGGATCGCCGGCCACCCGTTTGTTCTGCTGGGTCAGGAAATCCATGGCGAAATGGATCCCGGTGAGGCCGTGTTCTGGCAGCTGCAGATCGCGTGGCAGCTCGGCGCCGCCGGCTAGCGCGACGGCGTCGAACGCCTCGAGGAGATCGGTGAAAGCGTGATCGGCGCCCACGTGGACGCCGGACCAGAAGGTCACGCCCTCGGCTTCCATCTGGGCCACGCGCCGGTCGATCAGGCGCTTTTCCATCTTGAAGTCCGGGATGCCATAACGGAGCAGGCCGCCGATGCGGTCGCTCTTCTCAAACACCGTCACCGCGTGGCCAGCCCTGGCGAGCTGCTGGGCGCAGGCGAGGCCCGCCGGTCCTGATCCCACCACGGCCACCCGTCGGCCGGTGGATTTCGCGGGTGGTTCGGGCGCGATCCATCCCTCGTCCCAGCCGCGGTCGACGATCTGGCATTCGATGGTCTTGATGGTCACCGGATTGTCGTCGATGTTGAGCGTGCAGGCGGCCTCGCACGGCGCCGGACACACCCGGCCGGTAAACTCTGGGAAGTTGTTGGTCGAATGCAGCGTCTCGAGCGCGGCGCGCCAGTCGTCGCGCCAGACGAGGTCGTTCCAGTCCGGGATCAGATTGTTGACCGGACAGCCGGTGTGACAGAACGGAATGCCGCAGCTCATGCATCGCGCCGCCTGGCGCTCCACCTCGCGGCCGGGCAGCGGGCGGACGAACTCCCGCCAGGTCTTCAGCCGCTTGTGGCGATCCTCATAGGTGCGATCGCGCCGCTCGATTTCCAGAAATCCGGTAGCCTTGCCCATGGCGCTACTCCGCCGCCTGCAAGGCGCCGGCGGCGCGTTCAGCCGCCAACTCGATAAGCGCGCGCCGATAGTCCTTGGGTGTCACCTTGACGAATTGGCTGAGCGTCGTCGGCCAGTCGGCGAGCAGGGCGGCGGCCCGGGCGCTGCCCGTATGGCGATGATGCCGCTCGATGAGGATGCGCAGACGCTCGGGATCGTGGTTCAACGGATCGCCCATGCCGGCGTCCCACACACTGGGCGCCTCGGCCACGGGAAGACCTTCATCGCCACGGCCGGCTTCGAGGGTTGAGAGCTCGACCATGGCCGGATTGACCAGGTCGGCGAACCGGCCGTGTGGATTCCAGACGTAGGCGATGCCGCCAGACATGCCCGCGGCGAAGTTGCGGCCGGTCTCGCCCAGCACCACCACCACGCCGCCGGTCATGTATTCACAGCCGTGGTCGCCCACGCCTTCCACCACCGCGATAGCCCCGGAGTTGCGCACGGCGAAGCGCTCGCCGGCCACGCCCTCGAAATAGGCTTCGCCGGCGATGGCCCCGTAGAGAACCGTGTTGCCGACGATGATGTTCTGTGTGGGATCGCGCGTCGCTTCGCGCGGCGCGCGCACCACCACGCGGCCGCCCGAAAGGCCCTTGCCCACATAGTCGTTGGCGTCGCCGGTCAGCTCCAACTCGACACCGCGGGCGAGGAAGGCGCCGAAGCTCTGGCCGGCTGTGCCGGAGAGGATCGCGGTGACCGCGCCGTCGGCGAGGCCCGCGTGACCGTGGCGCCTGGCGATTTCACCCGACAGCATGGCGCCCACCGAGCGGTGCAGGTTGCGGATCGGTAGTTCGACGCGCGCGGGGGCGCCGTCTTCCAGAGCCGTCTGGGCGGCGGCGATGATCTGGTGGTCGAGGGCCTTGTCGAGGCCGTGGTCCTGGCGGGCGCTGTTCCACAGATCGGTGTCGCCGGCCGGCGGGGCGGCGTAGAGGACCCGCGACAGGTCCACGTGGCGCGCCTTCCAGTGGTCGACCGCGCCGCGCATATCCAGCCGGCCAACTTGGCCAATCATCTCCTGGACGGTGCGGAAACCGAGCCTGGCCATGATGGCGCGCAGCTCCTCGGCCACGAAGAAGAAGTAGTTGACCACATGCTCCGGCTGGCCGGTGAATTTGGCGCGCAGCACGGGATCCTGTGTGGCGACGCCGACCGGGCAGGTGTTCAGGTGACACTTGCGCATCATGATGCAGCCGGCGGCGATCAGCGGCGCGGTGGCGAAGCCGAACTCATCCGCGCCCAGCAGGGCGGCCACGGCCACGTCCCGACCATTGCGCAGACCTCCGTCCGCCTGCACGGCGATGCGGTCGCGCAGGCCATTGAGCAGCAGGGTCTGCTGGGTCTCGGCCAGGCCGATCTCCCACGGCGAACCGGCGTGGGTGAGCGAGGTGAGGGGACTCGCCCCGGTGCCGCCCTCGTAGCCTGAGATGGTCAAATGGTCGGCGCGGCATTTGGCGACGCCGGCGGCGACGGTGCCGACGCCGATTTCCGACACCAGCTTGACGGAGATGCGCGCCGCTGGATTGACGTTTTTCAGATCGTGGATGAGCTGCTTCAGGTCCTCGATCGAATAGATATCGTGATGAGGCGGCGGTGAGATTAGGCCGACCCCCGGCGTTGAGTGACGCACGGCGGCGATCGCCTTGTCGACTTTGTGGCCGGGCAGCTGGCCGCCTTCGCCGGGCTTCGCGCCCTGGGCCATCTTGATCTGGATGTCGTCGGCGTTGACCAGATATTCGGCGGTGACGCCGAACCGGCCCGAGGCCACCTGCTTGATCGCCGAGCGCATGGAATCGCCGTTGGCCATTCGCGGATAGCGGTCGGATTCCTCGCCGCCCTCGCCGGTGTTGGACCGCCCCCCGATGCGATTCATGGCGATGGCGAGGGTGGTGTGCGCCTCTCTGGAGATGGAGCCGAAGCTCATCGCTCCGGTGGAAAAGCGCTTGACGATCTCGCTGGCGGGTTCGACCTCGTCGAGGGGCAACGGCTCGTCCGCCCAGCGCAGGCGCATCAGGCCGCGCAGGGTGAGGTGCTGTTCGTTCTCTTCGTCGATGGCCCGGGAAAAAGCGGCGTAGGCCTCCGGCAGATTTCCCCGCACCGCGTGCTGCAGATTGGCCACCGAGTCCGGCGTCCAGGCGTGGGCCTCGCCGCGCAGTCGGAAGGCGTAGACCCCGCCCACGTCCAGCATGTTGCGATAAATCGGCGCATCTCCGAAGGCGTCGCGATGGCGCCTCGTCGCTTCGCGCGCGATCTCGGCCAGACCCGCGCCTTCCACGAAGCTTGTGGTGCCGGTGAAATAGCGCTCGACGAACTCGCTGGAGAGGCCGACGGCGTCGAAGATCTGCGCTCCGCAGTAGGACTGATAGGTGGAGATGCCCATCTTGGACATCACCTTCAGCACGCCTTTGCCGATGGCCTTGACGTAGTTTCGGGTCACCTTGGCCTGGGCTGGCGGATCCCCGTGATGCTGACGCTCCAGGGTCTCGAAGGCGAGGTAGGGATTGATCCCCTCGGCGCCATAACCGGCCAGGACGCAGAAGTGATGGACCTCGCGCGCTTCGCCGGTCTCGATCACCAAGCCCGTCTGCATGCGCAGGCCCTGGCGGATCAGGCGGTGATGCACGGCGGACGTGGCCAGCGCCGCCGGAATGGGGATGCGGTCCGGCGACACCGCGCGGTCGGAGAGAATGAGGATGTTGTAGTCCGCCAGGACCCTGTCGGTGGCTTCGGCGGTGAGGCGTTCGAGCGCGCGCTCCAGTCCGGCCTCGCCTTCCTCGGCGGGCCAGGTGATGTCTAGGGTCACGGTGCGGAAGGCGCCGTCGAGAAGCTCGGCGATGGCGCGGATCTTCTCCAGGTCGGCGTTGGTCAGCACCGGCTGAGCGACCTCCAGACGTTTGTGCGTTCCGGCCTGGCGCCCCAGCAGGTTGGGCCTGGGCCCGATCATCGACACGAGGCTCATGACCAACTCTTCGCGGATCGGGTCGATCGGCGGGTTGGTCACCTGGGCGAAGTTCTGCTTGAAATAGTCGTAGAGCAGCCGCGGTCGGTCCGACAGCACCGCCAGCGGCGTATCCGTGCCCATGGAGCCGATGGGGTCGTCGCCGCTCTCGCCCATGGGGGCGAGGAAGAAGGCCATATCCTCCTGGGTGTAACCAAAGACCTGCTGCCGATCGAGCAGGTCGGTCTCGGCTGACCCGCGCGCCGGCTCCCAGTGCGGCGGTTCCGGCAGGTCCTCGAGCTTGAACTGAGTGTTGTTGAGCCACTCGGCATAGGGCTTGGCGCGGGCGAGGGAGTCCTTGATCTCCTCGTCCTCGATGATGCGCCCTTCCTCCATGTCGATGAGCAGCATCTTGCCCGGCTGCAGGCGCCATTTGCGGACGATGCGCTCCTCCGGAACACTGAGCACGCCCACTTCCGAGGCCATGATCACGTGGTCCTGGTCGGTGATGACGAAGCGCGCTGGGCGCAGACCATTGCGGTCGAGCGTCGCCCCCACCTGGCGACCGTCGGTGAAGGCGATGGCCGCCGGTCCGTCCCAAGGCTCCATGAGGGCCGCGTGATACTCATAGAAGGCGCGGCGCTCCGGCGACATCGAAGCGTTGCCGGCCCAGGCTTCCGGGATCAGCATCATCATCGCGTGGGCGATGGGATATCCGCCGGCGAGGAGCAGCTCCAGGGCGTTGTCGAGCTTGGCCGTGTCGGAGTCCGACGGCTGGAGCAGCGGCCACATCTTGTCGAGATCCGGACCCAGAAGGTCGGACTCCAGCGTGCGCCGCCGGGCGTTCATCCAATTGGCGTTGCCGCGCACCGTGTTGATTTCGCCGTTGTGGGCGATGAAGCGATAGGGGTGGGCCAGCCGCCATGACGGAAAGGTGTTGGTCGAGAACCGCTGGTGCACGAGCGCCACCGCCGACTCGGTGAGCGGGTTGGTCAGGTCTTCATAAAAGGCGCCCACCTGGGGCGCGAGCAGCAGGCCTTTGTAGACGATGGTGCGGCTGGAGAACGACGGCATGTAGAAGCCCGCCAAAGCCGGCGCGTCATAGCGCTTGGCCAGTTGTTCCAGCGGATTCTGGGTCTGCTTGCGGATGACCAGGATCTTGCGCTCGAAGGCGTCCTGATCGGGTGTCGAGGCGCCTCGGGCGATTATGGCCTGGCGGATGACCGGGGCCTCGCGCAGCACCGCTTCGCCGACGCCGGCGGTGTTCACCGGAACCTCACGCCAGCCGATCAGCCTCTGGCCCTCGATGCGGATGAAATGTTCGAACTGACCGACGGCGAGCTCGCGCGCCTCCTCGTCGCGCGGCAGGAAGCACATGGCCACGGCGTAGTTGCCGGGCGCCGGCAGATCGAGCCCTTTTTCCGTCGCCCACTGGCGGAACAGGGGATCGGGAATCTGGATCAGACATCCGGCGCCGTCGCCTACCAGGGGGTCGGCCCCCACAGCGCCCCGATGGTCGAGATTGACCAGGATTTCGAGGCCGGCGGTGACCACCTCGTGCGACTTTCTGCCCTTGATGTTGGCCACGAATCCGACGCCGCACGAGTCATGCTCGTGGCGGGGGTCATAAAGGCCTTGCGGAAGTGGCATTCCAGGCAAAATAATCCTCTCGACAGCCATCGCGCCGGCTGCGCGCGCAACAGACGTTCAAAATCGCGCCCATACGCGAAACTTATGGCCCTGTCGATTCCTTCGCGGGCGCCGCTCCGATCAACAGGCGGTGAGCACACGATCCGAGCCGATGAATCCGCCGCTTGCCGCCCCTTTGGGCGCGGCCGCGGATTAAGGGGCTACAACGCTGTCGACTTGACGCCTCACGCCGGCGCGTCGAAGGTCGCGGGCTCCGCTGACGCACAAAAAGGCCGATCATGAAAGCCGCGATCCTTCTGGCCTTGCTGACAGCGGCCTGCCTTGGCGCCTGCTCGCAAGGCGCCGATAAGCCGGCCTTCAACACGGCGCGGGCGGTGGACACCATCCGGACTGGCGAAGTGAACTGGAACGCCGATTGGAAAAGCGGCGATCCGGGCAAGGTGGCGGCGCATTACGCTCAGGACGCGGTGTTGATGCTTCCGAGCCAGGCCCCGGTGACAGGCCTGGAGGCGATCCGCGCCGACGCTCAGAAAGCGATGGACGACCCGGGCTTTTCGCTCACCTTCAACAGCGACAAGGTGGACGTGGCCGCCAGCGGCGACCTCGCCGTCTCGCGCGGGAATTTCACCCTGACGACCACCGATCCGGCCACCAAGACGCCGGCCAAAACAACCGGAACCTTCGTTACGGTCTATCGGCCGCAGCCCGACGGCGCCTGGAAAGCCGTGTGGGACATCGCCACGCCCGGCCCTGCGCCGGCGGCCAAATAGGGAGCGACCTGTCATGGAGCTGGCCCCTAAGAAGACCGGGCTGTCCACGGCCCGCCTGGAGCGGATAACCGAGCACCTTGAGCGTAACTACATCGCGCCCGGCAAGATCGCCGGTTGCCAGGTGGCCGTCGCTCGCCATGGCCATCTCGCCTATTTCCGCTCTCTGGGCAGCATGGATCTGGCGCGCGGCAAGGCCATGGCCGACGACGCCATCTTCCGCATCTATTCCATGAGTAAGCCGATCACGTCGGTGGCGCTGATGACGCTCTACGAGCGCGGCTATTTCCAGTTGAACGACCCGGTGAGCCGCTTCTTCCCGGCTTGGAAGGGTCAAAGGGTCTGGAAGTCCGGCCGGGGCGCCGAGATGGTCACCGAGGATCCGGTGCGGCGGCTCTCCATGCGTGACATGCTGTGTCACACGGGCGGTCTCACCTATGGCTCGGCCCTGGTGGCGCTGGGCGCGCCGGATACGGGCCTGGCGGTGGACCAGGTCTACGCCGGGCTGGGCGTGCGCCGCGGCCGGGGCGAAACCTTGACCGAGTTCATGGATAAGCTCGCCAAGGTCCCGTTGCTCTACCAGCCGGGCGAGCGCTGGATGTATTCGCTGTCCACCGACGTCTGCGGCGCCCTGGTGGAAAAGATCAGCGGCGTTCGGTTCGACCGCTTCCTTCAGGATACCATTTTCGATCCGCTGGGCATGAAGGACACGTCCTTCTGGGTGGCCCCGGACAAGGTCGACCGGTTCTGCGCCAACTATCGTCGCGGCGAGGACAAGCGCCTCCAGCTCACGGACGATCCGGCGGGGAGCGAATACCTCACCGAGCCCAGCTTCTTCTCGGGCGGCGGCGGCCTCACCGGCACGACCGAGGACTACCTGCGCTTCTGCGAAATGCTGCGCCGAGGCGGTGAGCTGGATGGCGCCCGTATTCTGGGCCCGCGCACCATCGAGCTCATGCATCGCAACCATCTGAAGGATGGCAAGGACCTCACGGAGATGGCCATCGGCGGCTTCTCCGAGACCGCCAACGAGGGCGTGGGCTTCGGCCTGGGGTTCGCCACCACCATGGGTGGCGTGAAGAACGGCGGCCTTGGCGAAGGCGACTACTTTTGGGGCGGCGCCGCCTCGACGATATTCTGGGTCGATCCGAAGGAAGACCTGACCGTGGTCTTTATGACCCAGCTCATGCCGTCCGGCACGTTCAACTTCCGTGGTCAGCTCAAGAGCATCATCTACAGCGCGATCGTGGACTGAGGGGCCAGAGCCATGAAGCTGCTCACGGTCAGCGTTCTGGTCGCCGCCTGTTCGGTCGTTTGGGGATGCCAGAAGGCGGCTGTTGGAGAGAGCAGCGTCCACAACAAGGGCCGATACCAGGGGGTCGGCCTATATGATCCAGGGCGCATGTGGTCGCGGGGGATTTCAGCCAATCAACCTAAGGACCCAGCGCTCGCTACGACGGCGGACGATGAGAAGATCATTGTGGTGGTGGACAGCAACACAGGTGAAATCCGCCAATGCGGCAATCTCTCAGGATATTGCATCGCCATGAATCCGTGGACCAAACCACTCCCGCCCCCTCAGTACGCACCATTGAGCGTGACTAAGCATGATGCTGAATTGGAACAAGAGGACACAGCCGCCGCCAAATACGGCGGCCGACAAATCGCAATGAAACGCCACAGGTCCGGTATTGCCGGGCCGGGGCAAGCGCCTCGCTGAATCTCGCCTAAGGCCAGGGGGGCTGATCAGGCGCTCCGCCTCGCGGTGAGGATGGCGATGGTCGGGTCGAGCATCTCGCCTTTCATCACCCCTTCGCCCTTGGTGGGAGAAGTCGGCGCCAGCAGGATTTTCCGCACCACATCCATGCCCGAGGTCACGTGGCCAAAGGCGGCGAAGCCGGCGTTGTCGCCCGATTGGCTCGGGTCCGCGTTAAGCGATTGTTGGTCGCCGACACAGACGAAAAAGTCGCATGTGGCGGTGCCGGGCGCGTAGCGCGCCAGGGAGATGACGCCGTCCTTGTGCGGGATGCCGGTCTGGGTGGTGGGCTCGTGCGCGATGGGCGCCAGAACCTTGGCCGGGTCACCTTCCAGGCCGCCCTGGATAAGGCCGCTCGGCGGCTGGGCCGTCAGCTTCATGGCGCGATAGAAGCTCGATCCGTCCAAACGCTTCTGATCGACATAGGCAAGGAAGTTGGCGGCCGTGATCGGCGCGCGGTCCACGGCCAGCTCAAGTTCAATCGCGCCCAGCGGCGTGGTGAGAATCGCCCTCGGAAGCGGCGTCTGCGCCAGCGCCGGCCACGTGAGGGCGGCGCCGCCCGCGGCGATAATGGCGCGCCTGGAAAACATCCGATGTCTCCCTCAGGTCTTGAGCTTGTATCCGGTCTTGAACACCCACCAGACCACCAGCAGGCACAGGGCCAGGAAGCCCGCGGTCATGGAGAGGCTCAGCCCCACGCCAACGTCCGAGAGGCCATAGAAGCTCCAGCGGAATCCGCTCACCAGATAGACCACCGGGTTGAACAAGGTGACCTTGCGCCAGAGCGGCGGGAGCATGTTGATGGAATAGAAGCTGCCGCCCAGGAAGGTCAGGGGCGTGATGATCAGCGTTGGCACGATCTGCAGCCGCTCCCACCCCTCGGCCCAGATGCCAATGAGGAAGCCGAACAGGCTGAAGGTCACGGCGGTCAGCACCAGGAAGACCGCCATCATCAGCGGGTGTTCGATCTTGTACGGCACGAAGATCCGCGCCGTGATGAGGATGACCAGCCCGAGCAGGATGGACTTGGTCGCCGCCGCGCCGACGTAGGCGATCACCGTCTCCAGCCAGGAAACTGGCGCGGAAAGCAGCTCGTAGATGGTGCCCGCCCATTTGGGCATATGGATGCCGAAGCTGGCGTTGCCGATGCTCTCGGTGAGCAGGGAGAGCATGGTCAGGCCCGGCACGATGAAGGCGGCGTAGCTCACCCCATCTACCGCTTTCATGCGCGACCCGATGGCCGAGCCGAAGACCACGAAATAGAGCGACGTCGAGATGACTGGAGACAGCAGAGACTGGGTCACGGTGCGGAACCAGCGCGACATCTCGAAGCCGTAGATGGCGCGCACGGCGTGCAGGTTCATGCTTCGCTTCCCTTGCGGCCGACCAGGCTGACGAAGATGTCTTCCAGCGAGCTTTCGCGCGTGTCGAGGTCGGCGAAGTCCACGCCCGCCTCGCCAAGCCGGCGCATGAGCGGGGCGATGCCGGTCGCATCGGCCTTGGCGTCGAAATCGTAAGTCAGCGTCGCGCCATCTTCCGACAGTTCGAGCGGGTAGTCGGCCAGGCTCGCGGGGATCGAGCCCAGCGGCGATTGCAGGTGGAGTGTGAGCTGCTTGCGGCCGAGCTTCCTCATCAGGGCGATCTTGTCCTCCACCAGGATCAATTCGCCGTGGTTAATTACGCCCACGCGGTCGGCCATCTCCTCGGCCTCCTCGATATAGTGCGTGGTGAGGATGATGGTGACGCCGCTGGCGCGCAGGGACCGGACCATCTCCCACATGTCCCGGCGCAGCTCCACGTCGACGCCCGCCGTGGGCTCATCGAGAAACAGCACCGTCGGTTCGTGCGACAGGGCCTTGGCGATCATCACCCGCCGCTTCATGCCGCCGGAGAGCGACATGATTGTCGAATCCTTGCGGTCCCAGAGCGAGAGGTCGCGCAGCACCTTTTCCAGATAGGCGGGGTTGCGCGCCCGGCCAAACAGGCCGCGGCTGAAGCTCACCGTCGCCCAAACTGTCTCGAAGGCGTCGGTGGCCAGCTCCTGAGGCACCAGCCCGATCATGCCGCGCGTGGCCCGCCAGCTACTGATGATGTCGTGACCATCCACCGTCACCCGGCCGGACGTTGGCCGCACGATACCGCAGACGATGTTGATCAGCGTCGTCTTACCCGCGCCGTTTGGGCCCAGGAGGGCGAAGATCTCGCCCTCCTGGATGTCGAGGTCGACGGATTTCAGCGCCTTCAGGCCCGACGCGTAGGTCTTGGTGAGCCCCTGGATCGAGACGATCGCCGCCACGCCTCGGCCTTAAGCGGCCGGCGCGGGGGCCGGGACCAGGGCATCGTCGATCTCCTTGGCGCGCACGGCCGCCGGGCGCGTGCTGACCCGCTCGTAGTAGCGCTCGAAGGCCGGGCGCTTTTCCATGGAGCCCCACTGCAGGCCCCAGCCGACGTGCGAGCCGAGGTACACGTCAGCAGCGGTGAACTGGTCGCCGGCCAGATACGGCGAGCGGCTCACGGCGGCCTCCAGCGCGTCCATTACATGTTCGACGCTTCCGAAGCCGACCTGCAGTTCCTTTCCGGCGGTGTCGAAGCCCATCATCTTGGTCATCATCGACATTTCCACCGGCCCGGCGCCGAAGAACAGCCAGCGATAGTAGGGGCCACGCGCCTTTGAGCCGTGGGGCGGGGCCAGCTTGGCGTCCGGAAATGCGTCGGCCATATAGGCGCAGATGGCCGCGCCCTCGGTGACCACCGTGTCGCCGTGGCGGATGGCCGGCACCTTACCCATGGGATTGATGGCGAGATATTCCGGCGACTTCATCGAGCCGCCGTATTCCAGGATTTCAGTGCGATAGGGCGCCCCGACTTCTTCCATCATCCAGCGGGCGATGCGTCCGCGCGATTGAGGGTGGGTGTAGAGAACCAGCTCGTCGCTCATGACGGCCTCCATATGGAACGTTTCAAGAACACGACCATAGCCGCGGGCGCGCGGAGGCGCAACCCGTCGCGGTCTCTGAGGCGACCGCCCAGCGCTAAGAAGCGTGCTCTAGAACTTGGCGTGCAGAGCCAAAGTGTAAAAGCGGCCGATGTAGTCGTAATCGCCTTGCTGGGTATAGGTCCCAACCGGGAACGGCGGCTGTTCGTTGAAAAGGTTAGTGATGTTGAGCTGCAGTGTCAGGTGCGGCGCGATGTCGTACCCCAGCGACAGGTCGTGGGTAATGTTGCGGGGGACCTCCAAGATACTCTGATTGTCTTCAGTGAATGTGAGGTCGTAAGCGGCGGCGCCCGAGTAGTGGATCATCCAACCGGCCCGGAAGGGACCCTTCTGGTAGACTAGCTCTGCCGTCCAGCGCCAGCGAGGTTGGGTGCCGACCACGCCGGCATAGTTGATTGCATCGAAGCCCAGGCCGGAGACCGAGACGATGTAGCGGCGGTTGTTTATGGCGTCGATGTTGAAGTCGAAACGACCCAAATCCTGAGTCGTGTTCACGAAAGGCAGCTGGCTGATGTCCCGGTGGTAGTCCAGCTTGTACTCGGCGCCGGCGTAGTGAGTATACCCGGCGTTGATGAAGGTCTCGTTGGCCGTCAGCACCTGCCCGGTTCCGGGCTGGCGGGTGAAATCAGAGCAGGACGCGCTCGGATAACCGGGGGTGTCGTAGCACTGCTCCAGCAAGGTGCCGATGCCGGCGAACTCGATGGCGTTCGAGATGTTGATTTCGATGTAGTCGCCGGAGATCGCCAGGCCCGGGACCCACCTCGGTTGGAGCAGCACGCCGTAGGTGAAGGAGTTGCCGATCTCGTCCTTCAGGTGCGGATTGCCGCCGGCGGTGATCGGGATGGTTTGCTCGCTTACGATCGAATTGGTGAAGGTCGCGAGATTGGCGCCCAAGGCGGCGAACGCGGCCGCGCAATTGGCCTGCCGCACCGCCGGATTGGGTCCGGAATTGATGTTACTCGCCTGGCATGGGTCGGCGCCGGAGTCATAGGCGGAGGTCTGGGCTGCGAAGAGGTCCGTGAGCGGCGGCGCCACGAACGTCTTGCTGCGGCTTCCCCGCAGGGTGATGTCCTGGACGGGCTGGAACGATCCGCCGAAGTTCCAGGCCTCGTTGTCGCCGGCCAGGGAGTTGCTCACCTTGCGGTAGGCGCCGTTCAGCTCGAAACTATAGGCGCCGATGGGCAGGTTGAAGCCTGGGCCGAGGATCGGCAGCTTGCCTTCGACATACCACTCGTTGGCGACTTCCGAGCCCTCTTGACCGCTCAAGGGCACGCTGTAGCCAAGCCCTTCGGCCGAAGCGGCGGCGGGCGTGAAGCTGGCGGCGTCGCGTCGGTATTCATAGCCGAAGTCGATTCTGGCGTCGCCCGCCGGCAGTTTAGCCACGTTGGTCCACAGATTGATCTGGCCGTCATCCACCCGGTTCATCGAATGGTTGCCGAAATTCGCCGTGAAGTACTTGATCGCGGCGGCGTTGTTGTATGAGCCGCCGAAGGGGTCGAACGGCACGCAGCCGGAGATATAGGGATTGGTCGAGCCCGGATTTTGCAGGGTGACCAAGCACGCCGGCTGACCGTTCGGACCGATAGCCGAGTCCAGGGAATAGCCGAACAAATTGGGCACGTTGTAGGTCGGATTGCCATAGACGATGTTGGGGGTGTTGAATTGCGACCAGTTCTCCCCTCGCGCCCAGTCCGCCGTCCAGTTGAATGCGTGGCTCAGGATCTTGAAGTCGCCGGAGAGTTCGAAGTTCACGTTGTAGGTCTGGCTGCTCTGGCTGAAGGGCGCCGACGCCACATCGGAGTTGGATCGCGAGAGGTAGAAGCCGTTGGAGTCGACGCCGTTGGCGGCCAGGATGGCCTGCTCCTGCGGGGTGAGGAAGGCGTTGTATAGGCTGATGAGCGGCGCCAACCCTGGGATTGGGGCGTTGAACGCCGGTGAGCCGCCGAAAGCCAGGGCGCCGTAGTTCGGCTGATCGATGCTTGTGGAGTTGACGTCGGAATAGTTGAACGTGGCGTGGAAATGGATGTGCTGCGTGAAGTCGTAAGTCGTCATGGCCGTGACGACCTTCCGGTCCACCCCGGTCTGGAGCGCGGTCAGCGGCGCAAGGTTGAGGCCATCGCCGCCGGATTCGGTGCAGTAGAGGATGCCATAGCAATTCCCGTAGAGCGTGCCTGTGTTGTAGGGCACGAGACTGCCGTTGATGAACTGCACGGGCGTGCTGGTTCCCGGCAAGGTCAGCGGAAGCTGCGTATAATACGAAAAGGGTATGCCCAGAACCGTCACGCCGGAAAACCGGGTGTTGGGAACGAGAATCTCGGCGGGGATGCCGTTCGCCCCGGCGCCTGGGGCTGGATTGGGCGCGAAGCCTAACTGATCGGCTGTGTATGGGCGGTCGGAGTTCAGGACCGTGCTGGTCTTGTCCCACTCGAAGTCGACGGCGACGTTGAGCCGGTCGTCCAGGAAGTCGTGCCCGATGGCCGCCTCCACGGTGTAGTGCGGCGCGTCGCCGTAAGTCGACAATCCGCCCTGTACATTGATCTCCTCGCCGGCATATTTCCTCTTCATGATGACGTTGACCACGCCGGCGATGGCGTCCGAACCGTAGACGGCCGCCCCGGTGGCCGGCACCGTCTCGACGCGGTCGATGAACAGCGTCGGAAGGTCGTTGAGATCGAGTTGGGTGCCGCCGT
>Ga0302314_10000565_pt1 | contig 68293 bp, 69 predicted proteins | sample III_Palsa_N2_3_FD_200533 | JGI IMG/M metagenome (GOLD analysis project Ga0302314, IMG submission 200533) | Peat permafrost microbial communities from Stordalen Mire near Abisko, Sweden - III_Palsa_N2_3 | ecosystem: Environmental > Terrestrial > Soil > Palsa > Peat permafrost | place: Sweden...
CGTCGCCGCCCGGTTCCAGGCGACCACGTCCCAGATGGCGGTGCGGATCAGGGCGGGGCTGGGCTCCAGCGCGTCGAGCACACGCCTGAGGCGGGGCGTGACGCCTTCGTCCCGGCGGTAGCGCGCCTCGGGCGGGCGGCCGAGGCCCAGGAGGAAGAGGTGTTCGCGCTCCGCGTCGGTGAGCATCAAGGCGCGGGCGATGCGGTCGAGCACGTCGGCGGACGGTCCGCCGCCCCGCCCCTGCTCCAGCCAGGTGTACCAGGTGGGGCTGATGTTGGCGCGCTGGGCCACTTCCTCGCGGCGCAGGCCAGCGGTGCGGCGGCGCTCCGGCGGAAAGCCGAAGGCGGCGGGATCGAGTTTGGCCCGGCGGTCTTTCAGATAGGCGCCGAGCGGATTCTGGTGCGTGACCGTGTCGCTCATCCTGTTAGCCCGTATACCATGATGACGTCACCACTTTACCACGATGAACGGGGTGTGGATACTGGGATCAGAAATTGGAATGGAGATTTGATATGCGCGTATTTGTGACCGGGGCCACGGGCTGGGTCGGCTCGGCGGTGGTGAATGAGCTGGTGGGCGCCGGCCACCGGGTGCTGGGCCTCAGCCGCTCGGACGAAGGGGCCAGGGCGCTGGCCGCGGCAGGCGCGGAGGTTCACCGCGGCTCGCTGAGCGATCTGGAAAGCCTCAAAAGCGGCGCCGCCCAGGCGGACGCGGTGATCCACACGGCGTTCAACCACGACTTCTCGAAGTTCGCGGAGAACTGCGCCGAGGACGAACTGGCGATCCAGACGATCGGCGCCGTGCTGGAAGGGTCCGACCGGCCGCTGATCGTGACCTCCGGCGTGGCGCTCCTGGCCCCTGGCCGGATCGCCACCGAGGCCGATACGCCGCCCCCCGGCGGCTTTCCCCGCAAGTCGGAGCCGGCGACGGCGGCGCTGGCGGCGCGCGGCGTCAAGGCCACGGTCATCCGGCTGGCGCCGTCCGTGCACGGACATGGCGACCACGGCTTCGTGCCGATCGTCATCCAGGCCGCGCGGGACAAGGGGGTCTCCGCCTATATCGGCGATGGGCAGAACCGCTGGCCGGGCGTGCACCGGCTGGACGCCGCCCGCGTCTATCGCCTGGCGCTGGAGCGCGGCGCCGAGGGCGGTCCGTTCCACGCCATCGCCGAGGAGGGCGTGCCGTTCAAGGCGATCGCCGAGGTCATCGGGCGGCGGCTGAACATTCCAGTGGTGTCCGTGTCGCCCGAGGCGGCGGCGGAGCACTTCGGCTGGTTCGCCATGTTCGCCGGGATAGACGCCCCGACCTCAGCTGAGAGGACGCGGTCGCTGCTCGGCTGGAAGCCGGAACAGCCGGGCCTCCTGACCGATCTGGATCACCCGGCGTATTTCGGAGGGTGAGGGGACGGCGTAGCCCCCAATTTGCGTCATCCCGGACGCAGGCCCGCGCAGCGGGCCGCAGATCCGGGACCTAGAGGCGGCATTCAACGCGTGCTGACGCCGCGAATGCGCGATCGAGCCGCCGGTGCTTGATCCCCTAGGTCCCGGATAGTCGGCTTCGCCGCCTTCCGGGATGACGCAGTTATGATTATTGATATCAGGAACTCCTGCCCCACGCTTCCACCGGATGGAGGTCAGGTGATGAGCTACTTCTCGTTTGTCGGAGATTTCGACGACCCGGAGTTCCACTGGGACAGTCCGGCCGACGCGACGAGCGGGGGCAACCTGCCAGCCCGCGTCGTTCCCCAGCCGCCGTGGACGAGCCTGGGCATCGGCGTGGACTGGGTGCGGAAGATGATCGACGAGGGCCGCTACGAGGGCCGCGTCCTCGACTGGGGCGCATGGGGACTGAAGATGACCGGCGGCGAAATCCGCGCCTTGCTCACCGATCCGGAGGATGTGGAGACACTGTCGGTTCTCGATCCTGCCAAGGCCTACGTTCTGGTTGTCGCCGAGAACGCCTGAGCCTCCCCTTCAACCAGCGATCGCACCAGCGGGGTGAGCAGCGCCTCCAGCTGATCTGAATCCGCCGCCGCGAGGGCGGGGATTTGCACCATCTGGCGCATGACCTGCAGGCCGGCGACCAGGGCGAGGAAGACGGCGGCGCGCTCGGCGGGGAGCGGGCCCTTCAGGGCCGCTTCCAGCGTGGACTGGTGGCCGCGGCCGATCCATTCACGGCCGATCTCCGCCGCCTTGGGGCTGGAGGACGAGTGCAGCATGATCAGGAAGCCATCCAGCGGCGTCGCGCCCGGCGCGGTGACCGCCACGAGTGCGCGGGACAAAGCGGCCGCGAAGTCCGGAGAGGCCAGGTTCTCCGCGCTCATGATCACCGGGTCGCGCATGGCGTCGGCGCCCACCTCGGCGAAGAGCTTCTCCTTGGACCCGAAATAGCGGTTCACCAGCATGGCCGTGACGCCGGCGCCGGCGGCGATCTCGCGCAGGCCCGCGCCGTCGTAGCCCCGGCTGGCGAACGCCTTCCGCGCCGAGGCGAGGATGGCCAGGCGGGTGGCGGCGGCGTTGCGCCGGCGCGGCTTGATAGGTGGGATCGCGACGTCTGAGGCCATTATCTCTACGGGTGTAGACAATAGACGGCCGCCTTAATATACGCCCGCAGACTTATCCCGCAACGTGAAGGAAAAACGTGCCGCAGACCGGGTCAAAGACCGTGCTTGTCACCGGTGGAACCGGCTTTGTGGGCCGGTGGGCGATCGCCCGGCTGATCCGGCGCGGCTATCTGGTGCGCGCCACCGTCCGCGACCTTGCCAGAGAGTCCGAGCTGCGCGGCGCGGTGGCCACGCAGAAGGAGACGGGCAAGTATCTGACGGCCGTGGCCGCGGACCTGACCGCCGACGCCGGCTGGGACGAAGCCGTCGCCGGCTGCGCGTACGTATTGCATATCGCCTCGCCGCTGGGGTCGGCCGGAGAGAGCGACAAGGCGCTGATCGCGGCGGCGCGCGATGGGACCCTGCGCGTGTTGCGGGCCGCGTCGGCGGCCGGGGTCGCCCGGGTGGTGATGACGTCTTCCACGGCGGCGTGCACGCCAGCGGGACCCTTGGATCGGGCGATCGACGAACGGGATTGGACCGATCCCGATCAGCCGGGACTGGCCGCCTACCGCCGCTCCAAGGTGCTGGCGGAGCGCGCGGCGTGGGACTTCATGGCCGGGCGCAAGACCGAGCTCACCACCATCCTGCCGGGCGCAATCTTCGGGCCGATGTTGAAGCGCCAGCGCCTGGGGTCCGTGGCCATCATCGAGCGCCTGCTGCACGGCCAGCCGCCGGCTCTGCCGCGCCTGGCGTTCAACATCACCGACGTGCGCGAGCTGGCCGACCTGCACATCCGCGCCATGACGGAGCCCGCGGCGGCGGGTCAGCGCTTCATCGCCCTGGGCGAGGCGCTCTGGTACGGCGAGATCGCGGCGGCGCTCAAGGCTCGGCTGGGCGCTGGGGCCAAGAGGGTTCCCACCCGCGCCATGCCGGACGTGGCGGCCAGGGCGCTTGCAGTGTTCTCGCCGCAGATGAAGGCCATGCTGCCGCTGCTGGGCCGCACGCAGGCGTTTAGCACCGAGAAGGCGCGCCGGGTGCTGGGCTACAATCCGCGACCGGCGGCGGACACGGTGGTCGACTGCGCGCGCAGCCTGGTGGGCGGAACGTGGGCTGGATAACGGGCTCTTGAGAGTGACACGTTGTCGCGGCTGGAACGCCGCTCACCGTGAGCTCCCGGCCAAATTTCGTCTGAAATGAGGCAGGCGCTTGACCTGCCGCGGAGCCTCTGCCATCGAGCCCCGGTACGCACGCCAAATCCCAAGCACCAGGAATCAAGATTCAAATGAAGACTCATATGATCGGCGCAGTCTCGGCGCTGGTGCTGGCGGCCGGGTCCGCCGGGGCGGGCGCCGTCACGGTTCCCGGCACCTCCAATCCCTTCCTCGCGGGCGCGCCTTCGGGCGCCACCGTCACCTACGTCACCACGGATGTAGACACCGCCCCGGGGGAATCTCCGGTGGGCGTCGCGGTGACCCCCGGCGGGCTGATAAACATCAGCGATGTCACGGGAACCGTCAGCAATGGGCCTTGTTGCGCGTTCGACGGCCCCACTGGCGGGGCGGCGACTGATTCCACGGCCTTCACGGCGAGCGGTTTCACTGAGCTGGTGTCCGGATTCACAGGCCTGCCGCTCAACAGCCTGATCGGCGTCTTCTATGGCCCCAACCCGGCGGACCCCGGCGTCGATTCGGTGTTCGAAATCGGAAACGGCGGGGTCTTCACCGTCCCGGTTGGCGCCACCGAACTCTATCTCGGCACGGTCGACAGCTATCAGTACAACAACAACCTTGGGGCGTTCTCCGCGCAGGTGTCTGTTCCCGAGCCCGCCACCTGGGCGCTGATGCTGGTGGGATTTGGCGGCCTCGGCGTCGCCATGCGCTCGCGCCGGAAGCTGGCGACCGCGACCATCTGACTGACCGACCAAGGTCGATAACAAGCGCCGCTGGCCGAAGGGCTGGCGGCGTTTTGCTGTGTGGGCGCTCTCACCCCCGCAGGCGCCCTTCCCTCGCGGCGGCGACCATGGCGGGCGGCGCGCCGAGACACAGGGCAGCCTCAGCGGCGCGCCCGGCCTCGGCCTTGCGGCCGCTTCGGGCGTAGGTCTGAGCCAGCTGCAGGTAGGCGGCTGGGCGCCCCGGATCCGTTTTCAAGGCGCGCAGCAGGCCTGCTTCCGCCGACATGAAGTCGCGGCGGGCCAAGGCGGTCATGGAGAGTCCGATCTCCGCCGAGGCGTTTGAGGGATCGATGGCGAGAACCGCCTTGAACACGCGCGCGGCGCTGGCCGGGCGCGACATCGACAGCCAGACGGCGGCGACGGTCAAAAGGGTCCCGACGTCCGAATCCGCTTCCGCCCGGGTGAGCCATGAGGCAGCAAGGGCGCGTTCCTTCCTCAGCACGTGATAGGCGCCGTGGGCCAGGGCCCCCCAGCCCCGGTCTGGGGCCGCCTGGAGCAGAAGATCTCCCAAGGGCGGCAAGGGCTCGGCTTCCGCCAGGGCCACATGGGCGCGCACGCGGATGCGAAGCGCCAGCACATTGCCCGGATTCAGGCGCAGCGCAGCCTGGGCCACATCTCCGGCGGCGGCCGGCCTGCGGTCGAGCATCATCTGGGAGAGTTCGGCCAAGCCCCGGGCGCGCCAGGCGCGCGACGCCCTCGGCGGCGGCCGATAGCCATGGCTCCTCATGGCGAAGACCAATCCGCGATCCACCCTGGCCGGCGCGTCCACTTTTAGGACGGGGGCTCGGCCAAGCGGCGCGGCGGGCGCAATGCGGGAGACCCGGCGCCCCGGCAGGCCGGGGTCCTCCAGACCGAAAGCGCCAAGCACGGTGGGCGCGATGTCGAGGAGGCCGGCGCCCCAGACCTCTGCGTCGGCCGCGATTCCCCCGCCGGCGGCCAGCACCACGCCCGGCAATGCGCGCCAGCCGGGCGAGACCACCATGACCAGGGTCTCCGGTCCCGCCAGCGCCGTGAGCCTGCCGATCAGGCTGTCGAGAAAGCGCCAGGCGGCGGGGACGACCTCGGCGAAAAGCGGATCGCGCCGCGCCTCGAACCCAGCCCGCACGCGCCCCAGCCAGCGTTGATGGACGAACATAGCGTCGGGAGCGGGGCTCTGTTCGGCCAGCATCCAGACGCTGGCTGACTGGATGGTCGCCACCCGCGCCATGCCGCGGACCAGGGCGGGAAGGATCTGGTCGCGCGACCGGTCGACCCTCGAGAGGCCGGGAACCAGGGGCGCGAGCATCGTCGCGGTAATGTTGCTGGGGTGCACGCGGTGCTCGCGGATGGATTCCCGGATGTCGGGAGGCGCGCAGTGGAGAGGGAGGGCCCATTCGTCCGCCGTGACGCCTGACGCCTCGGCGAAGCTGTCGTCCAGGTGAACGCCAGGCCAGGCGTCGCCAGGACCTGCGGCCGGCCAGGCAACGCCGCCGGTGGAGACGCCCGCCGCCTCCAGCCGGGACCAGAGCGGGGCGGTGCGCCAGGACGCCTTGCTGGTCGCCCGCACACCGCCCGACCATTCCTCGCGGTCACGCCAGACTCCGTGCGCCTCAGGCTGCACCCCCGTGGCGATGGATGCCCATGCGGCGGGGCCCTCGCTGAGCGGAGCGCCCGCCAGCCAGCCCGCGACCCCTCGCGCGCGAAGCGCCGCCAACTCAGGGAGGTCGCCCGTCCGCGTGGAGGCTTCGAAGCTGGCCCAATCCATCCCAGGCGCGCCGATGAGCAGCAATCTCGTCAAGCGGGGCCCGTCTCTGCTAATTCACGGCCATGGAGGAACTCGAGGTTCGATTGGCTGCAGAGCCGGAGGCGCGCGCCTGCCTCGCCCTGCTGCCGCAGACATGGACTCTGCCCGTGGAGCTGCTCATCGCCCGGACGGGAGGCGTCATGGCGGGGGCGGCGGCCCTCTACTGGCAAAGCTGGACCACTCCGGCGGGCTTCCCCGCGGACATTCACGTGCTCCCCCAATTCCGCCGCAAGGGGATCGGTCGGGCGTTGCTGATGGCGGCGGCGGAGCTTGCCGCCCCGGAGACCGACGGGCTGTGGTCGTTCACACCCTTCGAGGCGCGAGATGAAGCCGCCGCCTTCATGACGGCTTGCGGCTTAACGCCCCATCGCGGGCAGCGCCACTTCATCGGCAATGCCGAAGACCTGCGGAACGATGTCGAGCCGATGGCGCGGCACCTGCGCGCGCGAAACCGATTGCCGGCGACCGCGCGCATCGCGCCGCTTTCCGACGACCGACTGGAGGACATCGCCTGGCTTCTGTCGCGGGAGCTGGGCGGCGACCCGCGTCGCACTTTGAACGGCTTGAACGCGCGCCTCGGGGCGGGCGCCGCGATGGATTGGTCGCTGGTGGCCTGGGACGACGACGAGCCAGTGGCCGTGCTGTTGTGCCGGATCGATGCGGGCGTCGCCATTATAGACGCCCGTGCGGTTTCGGGCCGCCTGCGCAATCGCTGGCCGAATATCCTGTTGCTCGAGGCGATCCTGCTGCGGGGCCGCACCGACGGGGTGACGCGGTTTCGCTTTCGTTGCGACGAAACCAACCGCGACACCTTGAGTCTGGCGAGACGAAGCGCCGCCGAAGAGACGGAAGCGACCGCGCTCTACTATTACCCCATCGCCAGCGATTGACGCTGGCGCGCCCGGCGCAGAGCGCCGCCGGCGAACGCCGCGCCGGCAATGAGCAACGCCCAGGCTTCCGGCTCTGGGACCGCCGTATATTGGATTGAATCGAGCGTGCCAGTGGCGTCGATATTGGCCACACCGATATACTCCTGGCCGTCAAAGATGAAATCCAGGTGAATGTAGGCCGGCGTCAGCAGATCCCCCTCTACAGCTGTCGCGTACTTTGTCGTGGAGTCGTAGGTTTCCCCGGGCGCCGGAAGCCCCGGCGTCGAACTCTTGAGGCCGACCCCAGAGTTAAGCGCTCCATCATTGATTTCGAAGTCCGTGCCGAATTCCGTCAGGACGCCCTCGAATGATCCATAGTCGAATTGAGGTGTCGACCCCAGCACCGTGATCTGCTGGAGCGGCGCGTCCACCGATATGTTCAACGTATCGGTAAAAACGGTGTCGGCCACGGCGCGATCCACGGCGCCCAACGCACCGCCCACGGTCAGCATCGCGACGGCGTAGTTAAGCTTGTTCATGATCAATCCCCAGCCCGACATCCACCCTGAGGTGGACCCTTCTTCGCAGTTAAGCCGCGTTCGGGCTTGTTTGGCAAGACCCCACCCGTCAGCCTGCGATCCTAGCTTCACAGTATCCAACAATGCGTTGTTGTCCGTGGGCCCCTAGTGAACGGCCTCGGCGGCGATCGAATCCAGCTCGGCCAGCGCCTCGTCCGGAAGGGCGATCTCGGCGGCCTTGAGGTTTTCGCGCAGATGGTCCAGCGACGCGGTGCCCGGGATGAGGAGGATGTTGGGCGCGCGGTGGAGGAGCCAGGCGAGCGCCACCTGCATCGGCGTGGCGCTTAGCCGGGCGGCGACGGCCGACAGCGTCTCGGATTGCAGGGGCGAAAAGCCGCCGAGGGGGAAGAACGGCACGTAGGCGATCCCCTTGGCCGCCAGGTCATCGATCAGCGCGTCATCATCGCGGTGGGCGAGGTTGTAGTAGTTCTGCACGCAGACGATCTCGGCGATGCGGCGGCCCTCGTCGATCTGGGTGGGCGACACGTTACTGAGGCCCAGATGGCGGATCAGCCCTTGCTGCTGGAGTTCTGCCAGCGTCGTCAGCTGCGGCTCTATCGACGCCTCGCTCGGACCGTGAATGCCGCCGACGCGCAAGTTTACCACGTCGAGCGCGTCGAGGCCGAGGTTGCGGAGGTTATCGTGGACGCCGCTGGTGAGGTCGGCGGGGGAGAGCGCGGGATTCCACGAGGCGTCGGCGCCGCGGACCGCGCCGACCTTGGTGACGATCACCAGATCATCCGGATACGGATAGAGCGCCTCGCGGATCAGCTGGTTGGTGACGTGCGGACCGTAGAAGTCGCTGGTGTCGATATGATTGACCCCGCTCGCCACCGCCTCGCGCAGCACGGCGAGCGCCATATCGCGATCCTTGGGCGGTCCGAACACGCCGGGGCCGGCGAGCTGCATGGCGCCATAGCCCATGCGGTTCACCGTGCGGGCGCCGAGCGGGAAGGTTTGGGTCATGGGAGGTCTCCGAGGGTGGAACACCCGGAATATGGACACGACGGCGCCGCGCGGTAGTAGGCGGCCCCACCTGTCAGGTGAATTAGCGCCCACCAAGCCTCGCTCATCTCGGCTTCCCTCCGGACGACGCCGTCGACTAAGGTGGCCGCAAGGACGCCGCCCGACGATGCGTTCACCGCTTTGGGAGCGCGCGTTTGACCGAGCTGATCCAGGAAGCTGACCTGAGCCCCGCCTCCAGCCTTCCGGGCGGGGGGGATGCGCGGCTCTCGCGGGGGGCGGCGTGCTGGTCGCTGTTCGAGGGCGTACGCGACCCCTATGTGATCCTCGTCACCATCTACATCTTCATGCCCTATGTGGCCTCCACCGTGGTCGGCGACCCGGTGAAGGGCCAGGAAATCATCTCCCAATGGAGCCAGTATTCGGGCTGGGCGGTGATGGCCACGGCGCCCTTCCTGGGCGCCTCCATCGACAAGCTCGGCGGGCGCAAGATCTGGCTGGCGGCGATCGTGGCCCTGATGGTCCCGATGATCGCCTCGCTGTGGTTCACCAAAGCCGACCACACGGGCCTTAGCGTCACCGCGACTCTTGCGATCACCACGGCGGTGGGCATCCTGTTCAGCTGGTCGGAGGTGCTGCACAACTCGCTGCTGGTGCGCGCGGCGGGCATGAAGGCGGCGCACAAGGCGTCCGGCCTCGCCCTGGCCCTGGCCAATCTGTTTTCCGTCATCGCGTTGGCCTTCACCGCCTGGGCGTTCGCCCTGCCGGGCCTGCCGTCCACATCTCACTGGGGGTGGCTGCCCAAGGCGCCGCTGTTCGGCCTGAGCCGGGCGCTGCACGAGCCAGAGCGGGTGGTGGCGCTGATGGCGGCGGCCCTCTTCGCGGTGGGGGCGATTCCGCTGTTCCTGTTCACGCCGGACGCGCCGAAAACCGGCATCTCGCCGATCACGGCCCTCAAGGGCGGCGCCGTGGACCTGTGGCGGATGGTCAAGGCGGTGGGGAAGATCCGCAACGCCGCCACCTACCTCATCGCGCGCATGTTCTATTACGACGGCATGACCTCGATCCTGATCTACGCCGGGGTCTACGCGGTGGGGGTGATGAAGTGGGGCGCGCTGGAGATGCTGGCGTTCGGCGTCATCCTGTCGGTGCTGGCCGTGGCCGGCGGCATTGTCGGGCCGTGGATGGACCACACGCTGGGGCCCAAGCGCTCGGTGCAGATCGAGATCGGCATGAGCCTGTTGGGGATTCTGGCCATGCTGGGCATGGGGCCGGAACGCATCCTCTACTTCTGGCAGTGGAGCGCCGCGACCCATGCGCCGATGTGGGACGGCCCGTTCTTCCGCACCCTGCCGGAGTGGATCTTCCTGGCCATCGGCTTTTCCAACGCGGTGTTCATCACCGCCCAGTTCGCTTCCAGCCGCACCCTGCTGACCCGGCTAACGCCGCCTGAGCAGACCGGGGCCTTCTTCGGCGTATTCGCCCTCTCGGGCACCGCGACCAGTTGGCTGGGACCCTTCCTGGTCAATCAGGGAACGCGCATCTTCAAGACCCAGCAGGGCGGCTTCGCCATGATCACCTTGCTGCTGGCGGTAGGCTTCGCCGGGCTGCTATTCGTGAAGGGCGGCGGGAAAGGCGACGGCATGGAGCCGGCGCCCCAGGCCGCCACCGAAGGATGAGCGCTGTGACCATCACCTATCTCGGCCGCCGGTTGATGTTGGCCGGACTGCTGGCCGCCGCCATGGGCGCGAACGCCGCCCCGGCGCCCAGAAACGCCCCAAGGATCGCTGTTATCGCAGGTTGGACACGTCCGGTCGCGGGCGGGATGAACGACGCCGGCTACCTCACCATCGTCAACCACGACTCCTTCGGCGACCGGCTGATCGGGGCCTCGAGCCCCGACGCGGCCAAGGTGTCGATCCACGTGAGCCGCAACGAGCGGGGGGTGATGACCATGCGTCCTGTTCCCGCCCTGACCATCCCCGGCCGAGGCAAGGTCATCCTGGCGCCCGACGGCTATCACCTGATGCTGGAGGGGATCAGACATCCGCTCAAGGTCGGCGACCGGGTGCCCGTCAGCCTGACCTTTGACGGCGGCGCCACCGTAAGCGCCAGCCTGAGGGTGGTCGGCGGCGTGTGGGGCATGCCCGGCGAGAGAATGTAGGGAGCGAGGCTTTCGTGGCAGGCTGGAATTTCGCCGACCTTTGGGAGACCGTCGCGGCCGCCGTGCCGAACCGACCGGTGCAGATTCACGGCGAGCGCCGGGTCACGTGGGGCGAGTTCGACCGCCGCGCGGATGGTCTGGCAAAGGCGCTCCTGGCGGCGGGACTGACGCACCAGGCTAAGGTGGCCGCCTATTTGTACAATGCGCCGGAATACCTCGAGACCTACTTCGCCGCCTTCAAAGCCGGCCTCGCGCCGGTGAACACCAACTATCGCTATGTCGCCGACGAGCTGATCTATCTGTTCGACAACGCCGACGCCGAGGCGGTGGTGTTCCACGCCGCCTTCACGCCGACGGTGGAGCAGATCCGCGCCAGGCTTCCCCAGGTAAAGCTGTGGATCGCCGTGGCGCAGCCGGGCTGGCCGGTTCCGGACTTCGCCGTCGATTATGAGACGTTGGCCGCCGGCGGCGGCGGCGGCCGCACGACAGCGCCCTGGGGCCGGTCGGGCGACGATCTCCTCATCCTCTACACTGGCGGCACCACCGGCATGCCCAAGGGCGTGATGTGGCGTCAGGACGATCTGTTCAACGTGCTGGGCGCGGGCGGTAATCTGCTGCTGGAGATCCCGCCGCTCACCGACATGGCGGAGGCGGGCACGCGCGCGGCGGCGTCCACCCCAGTGCTCAACATCGCGGCCGCGCCGCTTATGCACGGCACAGCGCAGTTCACCGCCCTGATGACGCTGACCAACGGCGGCACGGTGGCCCAGCTGCCATCGCGGCGCTTCGACGCCCACGAGTTCTGGGACGAGGTGCAACGGCTGAAAGCCGGATCGGCGGCCATCGTCGGCATGGCCTTCGCCCAGCCGATGCTGGACGCGCTGGACGCCGAGCCGGGCCGCTGGGATCTGTCGAGCATGATCCGCCTGGGCTCATCCGGCACGGTGTGGAGCATGGAGAACAAGCAAGGCCTGCTGCGCCACATCCCGCAGATGGGCATCTACGACAGCCTGGGATCGTCGGAGGCGGTGGGCCTGGGGGCGTCGGCCTCCGCCGCCGGGGCCACGGCCGAGACGGCCAAGTTCATGCTGGGACTCAACACGGCGGTGTTTACCGAGGATCGGCGCCGCGTCGAGCCGGGTTCGGGCGAGCGGGGGCTGATCGCCGTCTCCGGCTTTCTGCCGATGGGCTATTACAAGGATCCGGAAAAGACCCGCCGCACCTTCTGGGAGATGGAGGGGCGGCGCTGGTCGGTGCCTGGCGACTACGCCACCGTGGAAGCGGACGGCAGTTTGAAGTTGCTCGGCCGGGGTTCGCAGGTGATCAACACCGGCGGCGAGAAGGTGTTTCCCGAGGAGGTGGAGGAGGCGATCAAGCTCCACCCGCAGGTGCGGGATGCGGCGGTGGTAGGCGTGCCTGACGCCAGGTTCGGCGAGCGCATCTGCGCGGTGGTCGAGGCCGCGCCCGGCGAGACGCCGACGCTTGAGGCGCTGTCGGCCCACGTGCGCGTTCACCTGGCGGGCTACAAGATTCCCCGCGAGCTGGTGCTCTCCCCCGTCCACCGGGCGGCTAACGGCAAGCTCGACTACAAGGCCATGCGGACCCTGGCGCTGGAGGCCTTGGGGAGATCCTGAAACGAAAACGCCCGCCGCGAGGGCTCGCGGCGGGCGTTTCGAAATTAAAAGGCGTCTCCTCCCCGAAACGCCGGACGGCGGGCTAAGCTCGTTTTGTTGGCTTGGCGCCGATCATCCTGCCCAAAAGAGCGGCAGAATCCCGCGCCTGTCAACCGCCGGGGTTCACGGCCCCCGCCAGGCGCTCGGCGGATTCGCAGGCGGCGGCGAACACATAGGCCGGTTCGTGGACGCTGACCGGGCCGACGCCGGCCTTGGCGAGGGCCTCCACGGCGGCGACGAGATCGGTCTTGGCGATGAGGTCGCCGGCGGCCGCGAAGGGGGCCACGGCCTTTCGGGCCAAGGCTTCCTGAGTTGCGGGCCACGCGAGGCTGGCCGTCAGGCGGCCGTGTGCGCGGGCCTCGAACACCCGCAGTAGCCGACTGGCCAAAGCGAGGCATTTAGCATCCCATTCGGCGCGCAGGCCGGCGGCGAGCCGGGCCTGGCTTTTAAGGATCAGGCCGTCGCTAAGGATCTTAAGACCGTTGGCGGCGAGGGTGGCGCCGGTGGTGGTGATATCGACGATGAGTTCAGCCACGCCGGCCGCCGGCGCGCCCTCGGTGGCCCCCCCGGAGTCGATGATGCGGTAGTCAGCCAGGCCGTGCGCGGCGAAGAAGGCGCGAGTCTGGGCGGCGTATTTCGTCGCCACGCGGAGGCGCCGACCGGTGCGGGCCAGGAAGTCGTGGGCGACATCGTCCACATCGGCCATGGTCTCCACGTCGATCCAGCTGCGCGGGGCGGCCACCACCAGATCGGCGCGGCCAAATCCCAGAGCCAGGAGCAGCAACACGTCTGCCTCGCCGGCGCCTTCGCCCAGCAGATCCTCACCGGTGACGCCGAGGTGGGCCTCGCCGGCGGCGAGGGAAGCGGCAATGTCGGCGGCGGAGGTCAGGCGCACCTCGACGTCGTCGAAACCCTCAAGCGTGGCGGAATAGCCGCGCGCGCCGCCGCTGCTCTTGAGCGTCAGGCCGCAGTCGGCGAGCCAAGCCTCTGTCTGCTCCTTTAGGCGACCCTTGGACGGCAAGGCGAGGATGAGGCTCACGCTTCGCCTCCCGGCCAGGTACGGCCCGGCCGCACCATGCAGCCCACGGCGCCGGCGGCCAGCGGCGTCCCCAGTCGGGCGGGGAGGCCGTCGTAGCGGCCGCCGGCGGCCACCGGCAGGTCATCGCCGAGGGCGGCGCTGCGCACCTCGAAAAGCACGCCGTCGTAGTAGCCGAAGCCGCGCGCGAAGGCCGTGGCGAGACGCAGTCGATCGGTGGGAATTTCGCTGAGCGCGGCCAACCGCCGCTCCCAGGCCTTGAGCGCGGCGTCGAGCCGGGCGCCCTTGGCGAGCGCGGCCACGGCGGAAAGCGCCGCCTTCGGCTCGTCGGAGATAGCGAGATACCGGCCGATGGCGTCGCGCTCGGCGGCCTTGAGGCGCGGCGCCGCGCCGGCGGCAGCCCGCGTGGTCAGGCGGTGGACGACCTCGCCAGCGCCTCGCCCACCCACTGGTTCAATGCCGGCCAGGGCCCAAATCTCCTCCAGCACGGCGCTGGCCCGCGCCTCATCGAGACCGATGAGCAGTTCGGCCAGGCGGCCACTGGTTTCGGGGCGGCCGGGGGTGGCGTCGAGTTCACGCAAAAGCCGCGACGGGCGTGGGAAGGCAGCCTTGAGGCGAGCGGCGGCGGGGGCGGCGATGCCGACGGCGTCCAGGAAAGCGCCGAACAGGGCGACATCACCCAGGGTGAGCGTCAGGTCGTCGCGTCCGCCTGCGCTGGCCGCCTGCCAGGCGAGGGTGGCCATGGCCGCATCGGCCAAAGTCGCGTCGTCGGAACCGTAGGCTTCGAGGCCGATCTGCTGAAACTGTTCGGTGCGCATCGACCCTGGCGGGGCGACGCGGAAGGCCGGCCCCTCGTAGGCGTAGCGGCCCGAGGGCGCTCCGCTGGCGATGTGGGCCAGGGCGATGCCGAGGGTGAAGTCCGGGCGCAGGCAGAATTCCTCTCGGCCGGGCCCTTGGACCAGGAACAGGCGTTCGCGCAGGGCCTCGCCGGCGAGGTCGAGGTAGAGGCTGAGCGGCTCGGCCACGGGCGTCGTCACGGCATCGCCCCCGGCGGCCGCGAAGGGCGCCCGCACGGCCGCCAGGATGTCAGTCGGAACGGCGCCCTCCAGCCTCATGGCGCGGCGTCCAGGATGCGGCGCACGGCGGCGGCGAGTTCGGCGCGAGGCGCGGTCAGCTGCCCCGGGCGATCCTCGCGCCAGGCGCGATTGTCGGTGACCCCGGCGGCCAGCTCGCGGCCAAGGTCCAGATTCTTGATGGTCACTTGGCCGGCGGCGATCTCGTCCTCGCCCAGAATGACGGCGGCGGGCGAGGCGCGACGGTCGGCGTATTTCATCTGCGCGCGCATGCCGCTTTCGCCCAGATAGACTTCGGCGGCGACGCCGGCGGCGCGCAATTCGGCAGCGACAGCGAAATAGTCGGCCATGCGCGCCCGGTCGAAGGCGATAACCACCACAGGGCCACGCACACGCGCCTTTTCGGCCCCGCCGGCGACAGCCAGGGCGGCGGCCAGGCGCGAGACGCCGAAGGAAAAGCCCGTGGCCGGGACGCTCTCGCCAGTGAAGCGCGCCACCAGATCGTCGTAACGTCCGCCGCCGCCCATGGCTCCGAAGCGGACGCTCTCGCCGGATTCGTCCGTGACCGGATGATTGAGTTCGGCCTCGAACACCGCGCCGGTGTAATATTCCAGCCCGCGCACCACGGCCGGGTCGAACACGGCGGCAGTCTCGGCGACTCCCAACCCCTCGAGCGCGGCGCCGATGCGGGCCAGCTCCTCAAGGCCCGCAGCGCCCTCGTCAGATCCGCCGACGACGGCGCTCAGGTTATCGAGAGTCGCGGAGCGCCCGCCGCCGCCCGCAGCGATGAAGGCCATGACGCCGTCGATGGCCGCCGAGGGGATCTGCGCGCCTTTGGTGTAGGCGCCGGATTCGTCGAGCCGACCGGCGCCAAGAAGATCAGCCACGCCGCGCGCACCCAGCCGGTCGAGTTTGTCCACCGCGCGCAGCACGGCGAGTTTCTGCGCTTCGCCGGTGACGCCCTGGGCGGTGAGAAGTCCGTTGAGGAGTTTGCGGTTGTTGATCCGAACCACATAGGCTTCCGGCGCGAGGCCGGCGGCGGCGTAGCCGGCCACGGCCATGGCGATGATCTCGGCGTCGGCCTCCGGCCTGGCCGACCCCACCGTGTCGGCGTCGCACTGGGTGAACTGACGATAGCGTCCAGGCCCCGGCTTTTCGTCGCGCCACACCGGGCCGAAGGCGTAGCGGCGGAAGGGCTTGGGCAGGCTCGCCCAGTTCTCGGCCGCGAACCTCGCCAGCGGCGCGGTGAGGTCGTAGCGCAGGGCGAGCCACTGATCGTCGTCGTCCTGCAGCGCGAAGACGCCGGCGTTGGGCCGGTCGGCGTCAGGCAGGAACTTGCCGAGCGCGTCGGCGTATTCGAACGCCGGCGATTCCAGAAGCTCGAAGCCGAACGACTCATAGACGCCGGCGACAGCAGCCACGATGCGCCCTTCCGCCGCCAGCACATCGGCGCGTCGATCCTGGAAGCCGCGCACGGCGCGCGCCTTCGGGCGAGGGGGGGCTTCGTCGTTCATGATGCGCGCGCTTAGCCGCTCGCCAGGGTCACGGCAAGGCGCTCAGCCGGCCGGGGGCGCGGTGAGAGCGTCGGTGAGGATGGCGGGGGTGAGCAGTTGCGGCAGAACCTTAGGGGTAGCCGCGCCCTTGGCGTAGTAGAGATAGAGCGGAACGCCGATGCGGCCCTGGTCAGCCAGGGCCTTGGCGATGGCGCTGTCGCGGTTGGTCCAGTCGGCCACCAGATAGACCGCTCCCGCCGCTTTTATCGCCTGCGCCACGTCTCCGCTGGAGAAGGCGATGCGCTCGTTCACCTGGCAAGTGACGCACCAGGCGGCGGTGAAATTCACCAGCACCGGCGTCCCGGCCGCGCGCAGGGCGGCCAGCTTCTCCGGACTCCAGGGTTGCGAAGCGAGAGTCCCCTGTGTTTGGGCGCTGGGGGGGCCCGGCGTGGCGGCGGCCGGCTCGAACGGGCCGAAGCTGATGGCGACGATGGCGGCGACAAAGCTCGCCGCCGCCGCCAGGGTGGCGATCAGGCCGCCACTGCCCACGGCGCGCCGCCTCTGGCCAACCCCGAACAGCCACGCGGCGAGCGCCAGGGCGACACCCGCGGCCAGCAATCGGGCGAGGCCGATGGAGCCGGTCTGCTGCGCCAGCACCCACAGGAGCCAAGCCGCAGCGGCGTACATAGGAAAGGCCAGCACCTTCTTCAGGCCGTCCATCCATGGACCGGGCCTCGGCAGGCGGCGGGTGAGCGCCGGGCTGACGGCGATGGCCGTGTAGGGGGCCGCGAAACCCACCGCGAGGCCAAGGAAGACGGCAAGCGCGGCCACCGGTGGCTGGGTCAGGGCGAAACCCAGCGCCGGGCCCATGAACGGGGCGGTGCACGGGGCGGCCACCACCACCGCCAGGACCCCGGTGAGGGCCGAGCCCAGCAGGCGGCCCTGGACGGCTAGGCCAGCGCCGATACCTTGAGCCGAGGTTCCGATCTCATAGAGGCCGGAGAGATTGAGCGCCGCGCCGAGCATGACCAGGCACAGCAAGGCGACGTTGAGCGGCGACTGGAGCTGGAACCCCCAGCCCACGGCCTCGCCGGCCGCCTTGGCCGCGATCAGGGCGCCGGCGAGCAGGGCGAAGGCGACCACGACGCCGGCGAAGAAGGCCAGCCCCTCGGACCGGGCCGACGACCCCTCCCCGCCGTGCTGGGCCAAGGCGGCGGCCTTCATGGCCAGGATCGGGAATACACAGGGCATCAGGTTGAGGATCAGGCCGCCCAGAAAGGCGAAGGCGATGGCCAGCGGCAGGCCGAGCCCGCCGCCGTGTGAAGGGGCGCCGAGGCCGCTGGCGCCCGCGGGTGCGGCGCCCGGCGTCGCGGTGATTTCGTAGGCCGCGCCATCGACCGCGAGGACGCCGGCGACGGTCTTGGGCGCGCCGGCGGCGGCGAAGGCGGCCCCCGGCGTCAAGGTGAAGGTGAGGCCCTTCGGACCCCGCTCCACCGCCTGGGGCTTGGTCTGGTCGATCAGGTTGTCCTGGTAGGGATAGAAATAGACGTCGGCGTCCGTCCGCCCCGCTAACGGCGGACCGGCCACGGCTAGGGTCAGGCGCTGCCCCGCGCGCTGGAAGGCGGCGGCGAGCCCGGCGTCCTTGGGCGCGGCGACCAGGGCGTCGGTGATGGTCTTGCCGAACGCGGCGTCGATGGGCGGGGTCCCGGCGACAATGGGGACGGTGATGGCGACCTTGGCCGTTCCCGGCACGCACACCTGGGCGCACACCAGATAGTCCACGCCGGCGGAAAGGTTCGCCGTCTGGCCGGGTGTGACGCTCGCGGGAATTTCGATGGGCACGGCCAGGATGGCACGGCCCTCGTAGCCATAGTTCATGATCGGCCCCACCGGCAGGCGGGAAGGCGCGGGCCAGACGATCTCGCCGGCGCGCCAGCCGGCAGGCAAGGTCCAGGTGATGGTGGTGGCCTCGCCGGCGTCGCCCGGGTTGCGCCAGTAGGTGTGCCAGCCCTTGTCGGCGGTGAGGATCACGGCCGCATAGAGCGTCGAGCCGGGCGCCGCGCCGGCGGTCTGGGCTGCCAGCTCGGTCGTCATGTGCGGCGTCGACACCGGCTGGGCCACGGCGGCGCGACCGGCGAAGGCCAGGACAAGGAGGGTCAGGGCGGCGAGGAGACGTCTCATCGAGCCTTCTCTAGAGCTTTGACGGGCGCGGCGAAACGGCCCCTCGGCTTGCGCCGACGCTCCGGCGCATACCATGATGCCGCCAGAGCCAGCCGGAGTGCGACATGCCCGCCCCTTTCGACCACATCGAGATCGGCACGGTGGCTTCGCTCGGCGTGTCGGTGGTGGACGAAGCGGCGCTGAAGGCCTTCATCGCGGCGTTTTCGCCGACCTGGAGCGTGGAGCGCGGCGCGCCGGACGCCATGGTGTTCGCCATCTGGTCGCGGCTGGAACAGGATGCGTCAGCCGCGTGGCCGCAGACCAAGCGCCTGGGCGTCGACGCGCTGCGCTGGGTGCGCAATCCGCCGGTGGGCGAGCTTCTGCGCGGGCGGATGACCGTCATGGGCAAGGACGCGGTGGGCGACGGCAAGGGCATCGTCATCGCCCAGCACGATCTGTTGGACGAAGCCGGACGGCTGGTGTTCTCGTGCCTCACACGCAGCGTGTTCGCGCGGTAGGGAGGCTTTTCAGTCGCGAGGCAGCTCGTGGATTTCCACCGTGCCACCGCGTTCGAAGATAGGGTTGCCGGACCGGAGTAGATCGGCCGCCGCTCAGAGGACATGCCCACAGCCCTGGAGACCAGATTTCATGTCTGAAAACGAACGGTTTCAGGACCGCGCCCTCGACGGCGCGGAATTCCAGGATTGCACTATGGCTCGCTCACGTTTCGAGGACATCGATCTGTCGGAGACGGTGTTCGAAGACGTCAACCTTAGCGGCGCGCGCTTCAAAAACGTCAACATGACCGCCGTCTGGATCGAAGACGCCAAGATCGACGGCCTGAAGATCCTCGGGCACGACATTGGGGCGCTGATCCAAGATTGTGAACGTCAAGCAGCGCCTAAAGTGGTCGACGGTGAGCGTCCCGTTGTCATGACCGCGGAGCCGCAGATTTTTGTCGTCGACATCGAAAGCTCGCGCCAATTCTATGTCGACAAACTCGGTTTCAATCTCGCTTTTTCCCACGGACAGCCGCCCTTCTACGCCCAGATCATCCGCGACGGGTGCCGCCTCAATCTCAGACGCGTTTGCGGGCCGGTTTTCGAGGCCGGTTTTCGGGATCGGGAGGCCGACGCGCTTTCAGCGACGCTCGCCCTTGATGACGCCAGGCCGCTGTTCGACGAATTTCAGTCGGCAGGCGTCACCTTCCACCAGCCACTGAGAACCGAGCCCTGGGGCGCACACACCTTCATTGTGCAGGACCCGGACTGCAACCTGATCGCCTTCGCCGGACGCGCCAGCTAACCGCTCCCAACGATCACCGATATGCCGCCGAATCCACTCGCTAAGCAAACGACTCGGTCATGGCCGAATAGACCAGGGTCCTGAGATCCCGGCGCAGGGTCAGCCGGGCGTCAGAGCCCATGACCTGGGTCATGAACACCACCGTCAGGTCTTCCGCCGGGTCGATCCAGAAAGCCGTGGACGCCGCGCCGCCCCAGAAATATTCGCCGAGCGAGCCCGGCAGACGGGTGCGGGCGACATTGATGTTGACCCCGCAGCCAATGGAAAAACCGATGCCGGAGTAGGACGCCTCGCTGAACATTCCGGGCGGGGCCATGTCCGCCAGCTCGCCGTTGTCCGGCAGGTGGTTGAGGCTGAACAGCGCCACGGTCTTGGGCGAGAGGATGCGCGCGCCGTCGAGCGCCCCGCCGTGCAGCATCATGCGGCAGAAGCGCATGTAGTCGTGGGCGGTGGAAACGAGGCCGCCGCCGCCCGATTCCAAGGCCGGCGGAGCGGCGTAGGTGCTGGCCTGGGCGTCATCCTGCAGTTTCAGCCCCTTGCCGCCGTCGCCCGGCTGGTAGCAGGAGGTGAAACGGTCGATCTTCTCCGGCGGGCAATGGAAGGCGGTGTCGTGCATGCCCAGAGGCTCGAACAGGCGGGTCTTCAAAAACTCGCCGAAGCTCATGCCGGAGAGTTTTTCCACCAGATAGCCCATGACATCGATGCTGACGGAATAGTTCCAGGCCGTTCCCGGCGAGAACTCCAACGGCACACTTGCCAGCTGCTCGATCATGGTCTCGAGGCCGCCCTTGGTGGCGAAATCGCCGACCTTGAGCCGGCGATAGTTGAAGTCGACCATGGTGCGCATCATGAAGCCGTAGGTGAGGCCCGAGGTGTGGGTCACCAGGTCCACGACCTTCATCGGCCGTTCCACCGGCGTGGTGATGAAGCTGGGCGGGGCGTTGGCCAGCAGGGTCGGCATGCCGCTGGCGTAGACCGCCAGGCGCTTGAAGGCCGGAATGTGGGCGGCGACGTCGTCGTCCAGGCCGATCAGGCCCTCTTCGGCCAGCATCATCAGCGCCACGGCCGTGATCGGCTTGGTCATGGAATAGATGCGGAAGATGGCGTCTTCGCGCATGGGCTTACCGCGCTCGACATCCATGTGGCCGGCGAGGCCGCAATGGACCAGTTCGCCGCGCCGATAGACCTGGGTTATGAGGCCGGGCAGATAGCCGCCGTCCACGTAGCGGCGTTTCATCACCTCATCCAGCCGCGCGAGCCGCGCCGTGGAAAGGCCTACCTGCTCCGGTTTCATGGACGCATCCTCCGTAAGTGATCGGAGGTAAGTCTAAGCACCCGAAACGGCCGATAGCGAGTCGGCTTTGGGGCCTAATTCAGATTGGCAGGGGCCGGCTGGGCGTTGCGCAGCATGGAGAGGTTGATCAGGCGGTCCCAGCCGAACAGGGAAGTCAGGTGTGCGTAGATTTGCGCCAGGGCGCCTGTGTCCATCAGTTCGCGCAGCTTGGCGTCCGGAAGCGCCTTCAGCTTCTCTTCCGAGACCGCATAGTACTCTGCGACAAGCTGCGGCGGCCCAGCCGCGGTCCCATCTGGATTGAACGGCGTGAAGTTGGCGGCCTTGGTCTCGAACAGATCGAGGTCGCGCAGGAGCCCAACGAAGGATTCAGTCCGACGCACCTCAACCTCGAAGTTGTTGCAGAACTCGATGCAGCCCTTGGTGTAGTCAGTGGGCTGGCCGGCCGCGTCGAACAGGGCGAGGTCAGGCAGGTCGCCGACCATGGGCGCGCCGCGATCGATGCACACCACCATTTTTTCGCGCGTCTCGTCGGCGGCCAGCACGAACGGATAGCGACGCACATAGGCTGGGATGTAGACGCCCGGCTGGAACAGCCCGTCTTCGCGGACATAGAGGTTCTGGCCGGCGTTCACGCCCATCATCGCCAGCGGCTGGTGGCGCTCGCCGGCGAAAATGATCGGGCACGACAGGGCCGTCTGCGGAAATTCAGTCACCGTGAGCGGCACCACATTGCTGGCGGCGGCGAAGCCGAAGGGCCGGTCGATCCGACGCACGCCGAGGTTCGCGTGGTTCGCGGCGCTGAGCGGCTCAGGGCGCTGGTAAAAGATAGGCGCGCCTTGCAGTTGCACATTTTCCGCCGGAGGGGTGTCGACCATCAAAGACTCACATTTTGAGCGGCCGCGTCGGCGCGAAGACGCCTTGGCCGATTGACCTGTTTGAGAAGCGGGCGACCTCTTAACCGATCGCCGGGACGCGGGCAAACGCCGCTCTTGCGCGATGCCCGCCGCGACTGCACCGGACGGCTCTCCCGGTCAGTCGTCCGAGGCCAGGGTGGCGAGCATCGGCCCGAGGTGTTTCTCGAATCGGCGCCAGCGGCCGACCGACGTGGAATAGACGGGCTGGCGCACTTGCCAGGTGCTCGGCGTGGTTACGTGACGATCCGTCTCATGGAACCTGAGGCAATCGGGCTCCCAATCCAGACCGAGAAAATCGATGATTTTGGGGACGTGAGTCTCAAGATCAGCGACCAGGTCCTCATAGACGACCTCAAGGATGGGCGACTTGCTCTCGCGCAGCCAGCATTGTCCGAGCCGCTCGATCTGGCGCGCTGCGTAGGCGCAATCGCTCTGGTCGGTCGACCACAGATTTCCCCAGCCGAAATAGAGTGTGTGGTTGGACACCACGACATCGCGCGGATCACGGCGACACCAGATCACGCGGGCGTTGGGGAACATGGCCTCGGCAATGCCGAGCCGCATCAGGTTGAGCGGTGTCTTGTCCACCACCCGCCGCGCGCCACCCGCCAAACGCGCCAGCGTTGCGGCGTGCTTGTCGGCTTCCTCCCGCCCATGAGCGGCATCCCAGTCCGAAATATGTTCACGGCCCAGATTACGCGCGCCGATCGCCCGGGCCGCGACATGGATCGCCCTCAATTCGCCGGCCCCGACAACCTCCGAATGGCTGGCGCAGATCTGTTCGACCAAGGTCGTGCCGGAGCGGGGCATGCCCACGATGAATACAGGCAGCTCCGTCGGATTGCCCCACGCCGCCGTATCCCGCGCAAATTCCCCGGCGAGCCGACGGTCGATCAGATCCACATGGTCGCGCAGTTCCTTTCGATCGAAGCGCTCACCGAGCGTCTCTCGCAGCCTGGCATAGGTCGCATTGGCCTCCGCGAATCGCCCGAAGGCCGCGTCACTGTCGCCAGCGCGATCCAGCAATTCGCCCAGAGCGAAACCCGCCTGCACCCGGTGCTTCGCGGGCCGGGACGCGTCGGCGATCAGTCGCGCCAACTGTCGGCGGCTCACAGGGCCGCTATCGAGGCGGCCCATTCTGGCGAGCGCATGAAGGGATAGCGCATGGTCGGGGTTGAGCGTCAGCGCCCTGCCAAACTCTGCTTCCGCGAGATCAAACTCGCCACCGTCTCGCAGGCAGCAGGCGCGCCGGCAGGCGATTTCGGCCGAGCCGGGACTGAGCGCGAGGGCGCGGTCGTAGATCTCCATCGCGCCGGGGACGTCACCGCTTCTCTCGATGACCTCTCCCAAGGTGGTGAGCAGGCTTGGGTCGGCCGGCACGAGCGCAACGGCGCGGCGAAACACCTGCTCGGCTTCCTCGAACGCGTCTATCTCGTTCAACACCGCGCCGAGTCCGATGAGAGCCCGCATATCATTGGGCGCCGCCTCCAGCGCCTGACGGTAGGCAGCCTCGGATTCAGCTGTCTTGCTAAGCGAACGAAGCGCCGCTCCCCGTGCGCACAACGCCTCGACGCATTTTGGCGCCAGCGCCAGAGCCACCCGGGCGTGCGCCAGAGCCAGGGGGCTCTCCCCGGCCACCCCGTGGAGCCTGGCCAATCGCGCGTGAGCGTCGATGAAATCGGGCGAGGTCAGGAGCGCCGTCCGACAGGCGTCGATGGCTTCGGCCGTGCGTCCGGCGTTTTCCAAGGCCTCGGCAAGATTGAGGCAGGCTTCGACATGGCTCGGCATTAGCCGAACGGCCTTGCCTATGAGCCTGATGGCCTCGTCGGTCTTGCCGCGTTCGAAAGCCAGGGCGCCGGACAGATTGAGCGCATCGACGTGGGTGGGAAGGGCAAGGAGGGCGCGGGCATATAGCGATCCTGCCTCGTCCAAGCGGCCGGCCCGATGTGATTCGAGGGCGGAGGCGACCAGCGCGTCCGCTTCGCTGCTGGTCTTCAGCGCGGGCGCTGACCTTGGCGCGATGACTCTTTTACCTGCCGCCATTGCGCGGGAATGGCTTCGACTTGAGGACATGAGTCACCGAGCGGTCAGAGTTGGACCTCCATCTCCGACCGCTCGAGACAAAACAAGCTCAGGTTGCGAATTCAGGCTTCTTTCGCGACATCCGCAACGCGGCGCCAAGTCCTGCGAATCCCGCCAGCATAAGGGCCCAGGTGGCGGGTTCCGGCACGCTGATCGATCCAATCGCTTCGGGGGCGGTTTCCACATCGATGTCGCCGAGGACATCGCTAAAGGACCCGGAGTAAGACTTGCTGCCGATCGTGATGGTTACAAGGGCCGTGCCGTCGGGGCCGTATTCATTGTCGCCCATGTAGAATTGTCCGGTGGAAGCGCCGGCCGCCAGCGCGCCGAAGTCTTCGGATCCGCCGGCGAACCCGCCACTGATGGTCACGTCGGTGAAAGCCACGGAGCCATTGTTTTCGACAAAGAGCACAGCGCCGTCCGACGTGACATCGCCGGGGGCGCCGTAGTCGTACTTGTCGAAGATGATCGCGTTGGCGGAGGCGCTTGCGGCGGCGCCCGCGGCGCCGGCCAGCACAGCGGCGGCGATCACTACGGTGGTCAGCTTCATCGAATTTCCCCAGTCTCTCTTTGTGGTCTCGTTCGGCGCGCCAACTTTCCGCCGCTTCAATGCCACAATGGACCGGCCCGCATCGAGACCGCAAGGGGAAGCGGGTGCGACAAAATGTGCCTAGGCCAGTTTATTTGTGGCGCCCTTCCCATCCGACCGCCGGACCGCCGTCGCTTGTTCGCCCAGGCAACCCCACCGACGACTCCGGATCGATGATTTGCCATCGGAATCTGTGACTGCACAGTTAGCGCCGAGGAGACGCCCATGCCCATCTACTATCCCGACATTCTTCAGCAGAGCACCGCGCCGCGCACCTTCACCTACGGCGACAAGGACGTGATGCTCTACGCCCTCGGCATCGGCCTCAGCGCCGACCCGCTCGATGAGCGGGAGCTGGCCTTCACCTACGAGCGCGGACTGAAGGTCGTGCCCACCGCCGCCACGGTCCTGGCGGCGAGCGGCCGGGCCACGCGCTCCGAACCCGAGCTGCCGGCGGGCCTGCACGCCAGCCAGATCAACTATCTGATGGTGGTTCACGGCGAGCAGAAGGTGGAGCTGCACCGGCCGCTGCCGGCGGCGGGAACGTTCACCGCCGCGTCGCGCACCATCGGCGCCTTCGACAAGGGCAGCGACAAGGGCGCGGTGGTGATGAACGAGACCGTGTGGATCGATGAAGCCGGAGAGAAGGTGGTCACGCTCACCGGCTCGACCTTCGCCCGCGGCGACGGCGGGTTCGGCGGGCCCTCCGAGGGCGCACCACAACCCCACCCCACACCCCCGCGTGCGCCGGACCTATCGCTCGATTTTCAGACCCGCACCGACCAGGCTCTGCTCTACCGGCTGAACGGCGACCGCAACCCACTGCACGCCGATCCCGAGGTGGCCCGGCGCGCGGGCTTCGACCGGCCGATCCTGCACGGACTGTGCACCTATGGGATCACCTGCCGGGCGATCCTGGCCGGAATCACCGACTACGATCCCGAGGTAATCGCCTCGCATGAGGCGCGCTTTTCAGCGCCGGTTTTCCCGGGCGATCTGATCACTGTCGATCTGTGGCGCGACGGCAAGACGGTATCGTTCGAGGCGCGCGTGAAAGCGCGCGGCGCCACCGTGATCAAGAACGGGAAGACCGTGTTGAGGTAGGGCGCCCATTCAGTGAGCGTGGTCGCCGCCCTCCTCCGATGGGTCCAGCAGGCGATGAGCGTGGATGATGAAGTAGCGCATGTGGGCGTTATCAACGGTGGCCTGGGCGCGGGCTTTCCACGCGCGGAAGGCCTCCTCGTAGTTGGGATAGGCCCCGACCAGATCGACCTTGGTCAAGTCGCGGAATTCCAGGCCGCCGACGTCCTTGAGTTCGCCGCCGATCACCAGGTGTAGAAGTTGGTGAGGCTCTGACATGGCCAGCCGCGTCCTTATTTGCCGGCGATGGACAGTGCGTCCACCAGGATGGAGGGCGCGTTCACCCGCCCGCGAATCTCCAGATCGGCGCCCGGGACCAGGCGGGCGTAGATGTCGATCAGGTTTCCGGCCACAGTGATTTCGGTCACCGGATAGGCGCTCTGCCCGTCTTCGAACCATACGCCAGAGCAGCCCACCGACCAGTCGCCGGTGTTGGAATTGAGCGAGGGTCCGAACATCGAGGTGACCAAAAGCCCAGTCCCGGCGTCGCGCATCAGGCCGGCGAGGTCCTTATCGCCCGTCGAAAGGGTCAGGTTCGAGACGCCGACGCCCGGTGGCGCGGCGAGGCCGCGCGCGGCGTGCCCGGTGGTGGAAAGTCCCAGTTGGCGCGCCGAACTGGCGTTGAGCAGCCAGTTGGTGAGCACGCCGTCCTTGATGAGGTCCATGGGAGCATTGACCACGCCCTCGTCATCGAACGGCGAGGAGCCCAGGCCGCGCGTCCGGTGGGGGTCGTCAGTCACGGTGACGCTGGACGCGAACACGGGGGCGCCCAGCTTGTCCTTCAGGAACGACACACCCCTGGCCACCGACGGCCCGGAGATGGCGCCGATCAGCGGCCCCAGAAGCGATGACGCCAGACGGTTCTCGAAAATGACCGGCGCTGTCGTGGAAGCGATCTTGCGTGCGCCAAGGCTCGCCACCGCGCGCCGCCCGGCTTCCGCGCCGATGGCCGCCGGCGTGGGCAGATCCGCCACCCAGCGGGTGGCCCGTCCCTCGCCGGCCTGCTCCATGGCCGCGCCTTCGCCGGCGATCGCCTGGGCTGAGAGGGTGGAGGCGGTCGCCCGATAGACTCCGTGGAATCCGGTGCTGGTGACCATGCGCCAGGCGGACGACGACCAGGTGGCCGAGCCTCCACCGGAGTTGGTCACGCCTTCTATGGAGAGGGCGCTTTCCTCGGTGGACCGCGCCCAGGCTTCCAACGCCTCGGGGCTCGGCTCGGCCGGATCAAACAGGTCGAGATCCGCCCCTGCGCCGTTGGCCAGCCGATCGGTCGGCGCGAGCCCTGCCCACTGATCCTCGGCCGCCAACTTGGCCATGGCCATGACCCGCTCAACCAAGCGCTCGCAGCCTTCAGCCGAGATATCGGAGCCGGAGACGCTGGCCTGGCGGGCGCCGACGAACACCCGGACGCCCAGTTCGCGAGATTCCTCACGCTCGACCTCTTCCAGCGCCCCCAGACGCACGCTTACCGACAACGCCGCGCGTTCGGCGAACACCGCCTCGGCGGCGCTGGCGCCGGCGTTCATAGCGGCGTCCACGACCCCACTCAGTAATTCCTTGTCCATGGGGCGCGATATGGCCGATGGGGCGCCCGGCGGCAAGGCGCGGCCTTCAGGCGATGATGTCTGGCGTCAGTCTGCGGTCGAGCTGGGCGATCTTATCGCGCAGGGCGAGTTTCTGCTTCTTGAGGCGGGCGATCTGGAGCTGGTTCGGCGAGGCCTGAGATTCCAGGGCGTGAACGGCGGCGTCGAGGTCCCAGTGGGCCTGGCGCAGACTGGCCAGCGACGTTCGCATCTCAGCGTCCGGATCGTCGTCTTGCGACTGCTCGTTCATCGGGTTCGCATCATAGCAGAGCGCCCAAGGCGGCGGCAATTCTCACCTCAGGGCCGCGGCGAGTGAGAAGGCGAGCGTTTCCGCCCTGGAGCCGTTCCAGATTCCCATGAGAGCGGCGAGTTGGCGTCCGAGCCCGCCGACCCTCTCGACGCTCGAGGGCGGCGGCGTCAGGGCCTCAAGCGCGTTCATGAGGGTGTGTTCGGCGTCCAGCTCCGCCGCGCGCGCCAAATCGCGCGCTTCGTCGTCCGTGACTTCAGCGGCGGTTCCAAGCGCGCGGCGGGCGGCACGTAGCGGAGCGATCACATCGCTTTCCCAAGTCCTGGCGAGGGCGACCGCGCTGCGGGTTGTGGGAATGTCGACATTGCGGCCCTCAATGGCGGCCCAGGCCCCCCACAGGAGCAGGACTACGCACTGGCCGTGGCGATCCTGCAGCCTCAGGCAGGCCTTGCTCACGCCCGGCCTTTCCCAAGCGGCCAAAGCGTAGGCCCAGAGCGTCAATCCGGATCGTCTCCCAAAGCGGCCAGATCCTCGCCCCACCGGCGGACGCCCCGCCAGCGGAAGCCAAAGAGATCGAGCGCCCGTCCCACGCACTGGTCGGCGATATCGGTGAGGGTGACCGGGCCGGCGTAGAAAGCCGGAACGGGCGGCGCGATCACCGCGCCTATTTCGGTCAGCGCCGCCATAGTGCGCAGGTGACCGAGATGCAGGGGCGTTTCACGGACCATGAGCACCAGCGGCCGGCGCTCTTTCAGCGTCACGTCAGCGGCCCGGGTGATGAGCGACGAGGTGACGCCCGTGGCGATCTCACTCATGGTGCGCACCGAGCACGGGGCGATGATCATGCCGCGCGTGGGGAAGGAGCCCGAAGCGATCGCAGCGCCGATCTCCCCTGGCCGGTAGGCGACGCTGGCCTTGGATGCGAGATCGGCGAGGGTGAGGCCGGTTTCCTGAGCGAGCGTCAGGGCGGCGGCCCGGCTGGCGACCAGATGGCTCTCCACGCCGAGTTCGCTCAGAGCATGAAGCAGCCGCACGCCGAGCAGCGCGCCCGACGCCCCGGAAACGCCCACCACCAGCCTCGGCGCCTCGCTTTTGGCCATCTTGGTTCCCCGCCGCCCGGACAAACATATGTGATGTGACAGATACGCGTCACGGGTGTTCGCTCATTAGTCGGTCAACATGAGGAGCCTACCACCATGGCTATCGAAGCCCGCATCCGCGAACTCGGCCTGCGTCACCAGACGCTGGAACGCGCGATCGAGGATGAGGTCAGTCGACCGTCGGGAAGCGATCTCCGATTGATGGAGCTCAAACGACAGAAACTCCGGCTTAAGGAAGAGATGGAAAACCTCAGAGCCGTAACGACGCACTGAATGGTCTCGCGTCCGTCAGGCCGCCGCCTCGAAGCTGAGGGGGTGGCCCCAGAAGCGCTCCACCAATCCGTTCTGGACGCCCGGCTGACCGGTGGTGAGAAACCGTCGGCCAGCGCCTGATCCGGCATGGAATTCAGGATGACGCTCGAGATAGAGGGCGACCGCGGCCGCCGTGGCGTCCGGTTGATGGATCAGCGGCGCGCCAGGTGGAAGCGCCTCGCGGAACATGTCGGCGATGATTTCATAGTGGGTGCAGCCGAGGATGGCGCGATCGGGCGGCCGCCCGATCCGGCGGGTGAGGCCGGCGACATGGCCCTGAACCGCGGCGCGCAGCTCAGCGTCGGGCGCGCCGGACTCGATATCGCGCGCCAGGCGCTCACAGGGCTCTGAGAACACGGCCACGTCGGCGCGGCGCTTGTCGATCTCGATTTCGTAGACGCGCGAGGCGGCGGTGGCGGGGGTGGAGAAGATGCCGAGAACGTCCACCCGCTCGATCTTGTCGCTCGGACGTTCCACTTCCTGGGTCCAGGGAAGCCCCGTGGCCGCCTCGATGGTGGGCACGATAATCCCCAACACATTGACCGCGCGTCCCAGTTCCCGACGGTGAGCGGGAAGCCAGGTTTGCTGCAGGCGGCGCAAGGCCACGGCCGCGGCGGTGTTGCAGGCCAGGATGACGAGGTCGCAGCCGTCGGCGAAAAGGCGTTCACAGCCGGCGCGAGTGAGCGCCACGATCTCTTCGCCGGATCGTCCGCCGTAGGGCGTATTGGCCTGGTCGGCCAGATAAATGAAATCGGCCTCCGGCAGGCGGCGCACCAGGGCGTGGTGGACGCTGAGGCCTCCGATCCCCGAATCGAATACCCCGATCGCCATTCGCGCCGTCTAGCCTCCGCCCCCGCTTTGCGCTCATCCCCAAACAAAGAGCCCGGCCTTTCGGCCGGGCTCCAGGTAGTTCACCTTCAATCCGATGACGATCAGAACTGGATGTGGATCGTCGAGCGGCGGTTCAAGGGCTCCTTGACGCCATCCGGAGTGGCGACGGCGAGGTCGGTCTTGCCGACCCAGCTGACGTCCAAGGTTTCCTGAGGCACGCCCAGGGAGACCAGACCGTCAGCCGTGGCCTTGGCCCGACGCTCCGAGAGCCTCAGGTTGTAGGCGACACCGCCGGAGGTGTCCGTGTGGCCGACCACCGATTCCTTGGTGGCGTGACCGTCCGTGGAGTACTTCGCCGCATCCTGCAGCACCGCCTGAGCTTCCGGCGTGATCACATACTGATCAAACGGGAAGTAGATGGTGTAGTCCCGCGGCTCAAACGCCGGAGGAGGCGGCGGCGGCGGGGGTGGCGGCGGGGGAGGAGGCGGAGGCGGCGGAGGAGGCGGCGGGGGCGGGGGTGGCGGAGGCGGCGCCGGCGGCGTCGCGAACGAGTAGCGCAGCCCCAGCGTCACCGCCGAGTCGACCCAATCGCCCCTGAAAGAGCCGCTCGCTTCATCGTTGCCGTTAAGCCCGTTGCCGAAAGTGCCTGAGCCAAAGCTCATCCCGTCGGCGCGGGTGTAGTGATAGGTGAGATCCACGTTCATCCGGTCGGTGGCGCGGAACGAAATGCCGGCGATGCCCTGATAGGCGAAGTGGGTGTCGCTGCTGTTGACAGCAACCGGGTCGCTGCAATCGCCCTCGCCATCGCAGACGGAACCGGCCGTATGGATGTTGACGTGCACAGCCCCGACGCCACCGCCCACGAATGGGTTGATGCGCGAGTGCGGCAGGATATCGAACAGGACGTTGGCCATGCCCGACCAGGCATTCATGTTGCCGCCGGGGTTTTGGCAGGCGCCCGCGCCCGACCCTGAGTTGCAGAGCGCGAGACCGGCGGCGCCGCCGGTGCCGATCACCGATTGGATGCCCTCATGGCGATAACCGCCCTCGATTTCCACGCGGACGTGGCCGTTGAGGCGGTAGCCGATCCGCGCGAAACCCACGAAATCAGGATTGGTTGTATGAATGTCCGCGCCGATGCCTGATCCGGGAAAAATCCCTTCAAACGTCTGCGTGTGGTGTGCGCCGGCGTCGAGGGCTCCGTACCAACCCGGCGTCGTCGCTGACCAGTCACTGTCGGACTGTGCGAAGGCCGCGGGTGCGGCGAGGAGCGTTGCCAACGCGGCGCCACTCAAGAGCATCAATTTCATCTGTATCCCCTTTTCACCGTCCGCATCGACCTTCCGGTCCGAACACGGCGCCCGTTGGCACAAGGACCGCTCAAATCTCTTGAGCGGCGCATGCATTCTTAAAACATTTCATCAGCCCTGCCTACAAGCACGACTGTGGTTAAAACGCCATCAATTTGGACACTGGGCCGCAAAGATGAACAGTCCCTCACCAATCTATTGCTTATCGGAAGTCGCCCTCAACCCCGACAGCCCTTTTCCCGCTGACCGCGAGGAGGAGCTTGTGACCCAAATGCGCTTGGCCCAATCTGGTTCCCGGTCGGCGCGAAGCCGGAACAGGAGGTAATGCTGAGGAGCGTCAAACCGACCGCAGAGTCACTGACCAAGATCGGCTTGGCCGCGGTTGGTATGGCGGATTGGAACGATTTTTCTATGACGCTTGAGCCGTCCGCCAAGGCCGCCGCGACACTGGCCGGATTCACCGGCGCCGAAGGACAGCTGGCCCTCATCGGCGATGAGCAGGGACGCCTCGGGCGCGTTCTGTTCGGCTTGGGCGAGGGTGGCTCGGCGATGCGGTTCCGCGACCTGGCCGGCCGCTTGCCGCAGGGCGACTATCGGCTGGAAGCGACGCCGTCAGGAATGAGCGCGGACGACATCGCCGTCGCGTTCGCCCTCGGCGCATATCGTTTCGACCGTTACCGAAAAGCCACACACGCGGCGAGTCTGGCGACCCCCGAGGGAGCCGACCGGGGAGAGGTGCGCCGAATCACTCATGCGCTCGCCCTGGCGCGCGACATGATCAACACCCCGGCCAACGACATGGGTCCACTTCAGGTGGAGACCATCGCCCGCGAGATCGCCGAGGAGAGCGGGGCCCGGATCGACGTCATCGTCGGCGATGACCTGATCGAGGCCGGCTACCCGGCCGTTCACGCGGTGGGACGCGCCGCGGCGGCGCACCGGGCGCCGCGCATGATAGAAATAAGTTGGGGCGACGCGGACGCCCCGCGCGTAGTGCTTGTCGGCAAGGGCGTGGTCTTCGACAGCGGGGGCCTCGACATAAAGCCATCGTCCGGCATGCGGCAGATGAAGAAGGACATGGGCGGCGCCGCCCACGCCCTGGCGCTCGGCCGCATGATCATGGGGGCGAATCTGCCGGTGCGGCTCACCATCCTGACGCCGGTGGTGGAGAACGCCATCGCCGGCGACGCCATGCGGCCGGGCGATGTTCTTTCCTCACGCAAGGGCCTGACCATCGAGGTGGGCAACACCGACGCCGAGGGCCGGCTGATCCTGGCCGACGCCCTGACCCGCGCGGGAGAGCTCGAGCCCAACCTCACCATCGACCTGGCGACCCTCACCGGCGCGGCGCGGGTGGCTCTGGGGCCAGACCTGCCGCCTTTTTACACCGCCGACGAAGCCCTGGCGGCGGACATCGTCGCCGCCGCGGCGGCCACGGACGATCCGGTGTGGCGCATGCCGCTGTGGAGCGGCTACGAGAGCGCCATCGACAGCGACGTGGCCGACGTCACCAATGAGGCGGACGCCTGGGCTCAGGCGGGCTCGATCACGGCGGCCCTGTTCCTGCAACGCTTCGCGCCCCCCGCACCATGGGTTCATCTCGACATCTTCGCGTGGAATCCGAGGGGGCGTCCCGGCTGGCCCAAGGGCGCCGAGGCTCAGGCGATCCGCGCGCTCTACGCCATGGTGAAGGCGCGCTTCGCATGAATTTCGATCCGCGCACGACCTTGTTGCGCGACGGCGTGGCCGACCTGCGGCTGGAGGGAGTGCTGAAGGCGGACCGGTTCGTCGCCGCGCGACAGGGCCAGCTTACTCTCCCAGTGGCGGCTTTGCGCGCCGGCCCCGAACACGGGGCCGAACAGCTCGACCAGATTCTGTTCGGTGAGCGCTTCGAGCGGCTGGAGGCGTCAGGCGGCTTCGTGCTCGGCCAGGCGAGCCGCGACGGCTACGTGGGCTGGGTGGAGGCGTCCGCGCTCAGCGACGACATCGCCTCGCCCACCCATTGGGTGAGCGCGCTGCGCGCCTATGCCTTTGCGGGGGCCTCGATCAAGGCCCCCGCGCGCGGGCCGTTGAGCCTCAACGCCCTGGTCACGATCAGCGAGGAAACCGAGACCCTGGCCAGGGATGACCGCATCGGCTGGATCGCTAAGGCCCATCTTTCGCCCATCGGGACGACGCTGAAGGATCCGGCGGCCGTGGCCCTGGCGCACCTCGGCGCGCCGTATCTGTGGGGCGGCCGCGAGAGTATTGGGCTCGACTGCTCGGGCCTTGTGCAACAAGCCCTCCTGGCCTGCGGACTCGCCTGCCCACGGGATTCCGACCAACAGCAGAGTCTTGGCGTTGCCGCGCCGCCGGACGAGCTCACGCGGGGCGACCTGGTGTTCTGGCCCGGGCATGTGGCCATGATGATCGACGCCCGACGGATGGTTCACGCCAACGCTTTCCACATGGCCGTCACGGTCGAGCCCCTGGCGAAGGTCAGCGCGCGCATCGCGGCAAGGGGCGGCGGCGAGCCGGTCGCCTACCGGCGCGTTTAGAGACTATTTGGCGAACACCTGAGCTTCGTCGGCGAAAGACTTGAACTCCAGGGCGTTGCCGGACGGGTCGGTCAGGAACAGGGTGGACTGTTCGCCAGCCTCGCCGGCGAACCGCGTCTGAGGCTTGATGAGGAAGCGTGCGCCGCTCGCGGTGAGCCGTGCCGCCAGCGCTCTCCAGTCTTCCGGCGCAAGGATGAGACCGAAATGGCGAACGGGCACCGCCTCACCGTCCACGAGGTTGGTGCGGGGTCCGACCTCCTCGGGGGCCAGGTGGGCCACGATCTGATGGCCGTGGAAGTCGAAGTCGATCCAGTCGTCCGCCGAGCGCCCCTCGGGGCAACCCAGAACGCCGCCGTAGAAGGCGCGAGCCTCCTCAAGATCCCTGACCGGAAAGGCGAGGTGGAACCTGGGACGCATCATGCGCCTTGCTAACCCTTCCGGACGGCGGACACAAAGCCGCCCTGGACTCGCCCCCGTGCTCGGATCAAACGTCGCGCCGGGCTTATGCACTGGAGCGCGCCATGAACGCCGTAACTTTTGACGCCGAAATCTGGGCGGCCGCCGGCGAAGCGGGGCTGGCCACGGCCATAGATCTCCGGCGCGCGATCCACGCCGAGCCGGAGTTGGGCCTCGATCTGCCCAAGACCACAGCCAAGGTGAAGGCGGCCCTGGCCGGTCTGCCGTTGGAGATTCACGAGGGCCCCTCGACCACCGGCGTGATGGCCGTACTGCGCGGCCCGGCCAACGGCCGCACGGTGCTGCTGCGGGGCGATATGGACGCGCTGCCCCTCACCGAGGACACCGGGCTCGCCTTCACATCGCTCAACCAGGGCGCCATGCACGCCTGCGGCCACGACACCCATGTGGCCATGCTAGCCGGCGCCGCGAAGGCCCTGTGCGAGCGGCGCGACCGCCTGGCCGGCACGGTGATGTTCATGTTCCAGCCGGGCGAAGAAGGCTGGCACGGCGCCCGGCACATGATCGAGGACGGACTGCTGAACCCCCTGCCCGACGCCGCCTTCGCCCTGCACATTTCGCCCAACATGCCGCGCGGCGTGTTCGCCGGAAGGACCGGACCGCTGCTGGCCGCCTCCGACACCCTGCGCGTGCGTGTCGTCGGCGCCGGCGGTCACGCCTCGATGCCGCACGACGCCCATGATCCGATCCCCGTCCTGTGCGAGATCGTCACCGCCCTGCAGACCCTGGTCACGCGCCGGGTGCCGGTTTTCGAGCCGGCGGTGATCACCATCGCCCACATCCACGCCGGCACCACCAGCAACGTCATTCCAGAGGACGGTCGGCTGCTCGGCACCATCCGCACCTTCTCCGAACATACGCGCAGGGTGGTCCATGAGGGCGCCCGCCGCGTGGCCGAGAACATCGCCGCCGCTCATGACATGAAGGCGGAAGTGGAAATCGAGCACGGCTTCCCGGTCACCGTGTGCGACGGCCGCGTCGCCGAACTCGCCGCGCGTACGGCCAGGGCGCTGTTCGGCGAAGAGGCATGGATGACCATGCCCCACCCGATGATGGGCGCGGAGGATTTCTCCTACGTCCTGCAGAAGGCGCCGGGGGCCATGGCGTTCCTTGGCGCGGCGCCGAAGGGCGGCGACTACCGCACCTGCTGCGCGCTGCACTCCAATCGCATGGTCCTCGACGAGACGGCGATGGCCCGCGGCATCGCCATGCATTGCGCCATGGCCGAGGCGATGCTTTCGGCTGATCTGGAGCTCTAGGTGCTGGCCGCCCTCGCCGCCCTGATTCTGGCGCAGGAGGTAGTGCCCACCGCGCCGTCCGAGGCCCCGCCGGCGCCGCGGCCCGCGGCGGTTGCGGCCGCGCCGCCCCCCTCCACGCCGCCAGGCGATCTTTCCACTGTCCCGCCCCTGCCTGAAGGGCCGTTGCTCGCTGTGGCCAAAAGCGACAAGGGGGAAACCTTCCTGGTCGTGGGCCGCGCCGCGCGCGATGGGGATACAGCCGACTTCTGGACCTATGAGGTGTTCGCGCCGCCGGTGGAGATCAGCCCAGGCGTCCTTGCGGTCCAGGGCCTCGCCCATCACGAAGCCAATTGCGCGGCCAAGACTGACCAGACCGTGGCCTCGGCCGGCTATGACGAGAGCGGAACGCCGGTGGTGGCCCTGGCCGCCAGCGCCCAGGCGCCGATTTCGGCCGGCAGCGCCTATGGCATGATCGCGGATGTGGTGTGCCGGGGCGTTCCGCTGCCCAAAGCGAGCCAGATACAGGGCCACGCCGCCGCCTTGGCGCAGGCTCGCCAGCCCGCCGGGGGCTGATCGCCGCATTAGGTCTTGGAGACTCATCCGCCCGCGCGCTAAAGGGCCTCGGAAAGGCCTTCGGTCCCATGTCGGCGCCGCCTTTCCCGCCGCGGAGAGGTCAAGAGACGTGGGTAATGTCACCGTGATCGGCGCCCAGTGGGGCGACGAAGGCAAAGGCAGGGTCATCGACTGGCTCGCCGACCGCGCCGAAGTGGTGGTGCGCTTCCAGGGCGGCAACAACGCCGGCCACACCATCGTGGTGGGCAATACCGTCTATAAGCTGTCGCTGCTGCCTTCGGGACTCGTCCAGGGCAAGCTGTCGGTGATCGGCAACGGCGTGGTGGTGAACCCATGGTCCCTGGTCGCCGAGATCGAGTCAGGCCGCGCCCAAGGACTCGCCATAACCCCCGATCTCCTGGTGGTGGCCGACAACGCCTGCCTGGTTCTGCCACTGCACCGTGACCTCGACGCGGCCCGGGAGGCGCGCGCGGGCGCCAACAAGATCGGAACCACCGGCCGGGGCATTGGGCCGGCGTACGAGGACAAGGTCGGACGGCGGGCCATTCGGGTGGCCGATCTCGCCGATCCCGCGGCCCTGCCCGCCAAGATCGAGCGCCTGCTGGCGCACCACGCCGCCCTTCGCGAGGGCCTGGAGCTGACGCCGGTTGATCCCGGCGCGCTGGAGGCCGAGCTGTTGGCCATCGCGCCCAGGGTCCTGCCGTTCGCGAAGCCCGCCTGGCGGGTGCTGGCCGATGTGGCCAGGGCCGGCCAGAGAGTGTTGTTCGAGGGTGCGCAGGCGACGCTCCTCGATGTGGACCACGGCACCTATCCCTTCGTCACCTCGTCCAACACCGTGGCCGGACAGGCCGCGGCCGGATCGGGCGTGGGCCCAAAGGCCATCGGCCGGGTGCTGGGCATCCTCAAGGCCTACGCCACCCGCGTGGGCGAGGGGCCGTTTCCCAGCGAGCAGCTGAACGCGGTGGGGCAGCGCCTGGGCGAGCGCGGCAATGAATTCGGCACTGTCACTGGCCGCCCTCGGCGGTGCGGCTGGTTCGACGCGGTGCTGGCGCGCCAGTCCGTGGCGGTGGGCGGGATCGAAGGCGTGGCCTTGACCAAGCTCGATGTGCTGGACGGCTTCGAAACCCTGAAGATCTGCATCGGCTACCGCATCGGCGAGCGGACGCTGGACTATCTGCCGGCCGGGCTCACCGAGCAGGCGGCGGTGACGCCCGTCTATGAGGAAATGCCCGGCTGGAGCGAAGCCACGCGCGGATCACGCAACTGGTCGGACCTGCCGGCCGCGGCGGCGGCCTATGTGCGGCGTCTGGAGACCCTGGTCGGCGCGCCCGTCTACCTGCTGACCACCAGCCCCGAGCGCGACGACCTGATCCTGCTCAAGGACCCGTTCGAAGACTGAGAACAGCCCGCCCTCTCGGAGGGGGCCGACCTTCCGCTAAGCCTCGACCAGGCGTTGCTCGACGGCGGCGGCGCGCATGGCCTTCTGCAGCTTCTCAAAGGCCCGCACCTCGATCTGGCGCACGCGCTCGCGGCTGACGCCGTATTCGGAGGCCAGGGTCTCGAGGGTGGTGGGATCGTCCCTCAAGCGGCGCTGGGTCAGGATGTGGCGTTCCCGATCGGTGAGTTCGCTCATGGCTTCGTCCAAGAGGCCCATGCGCAGTGAGTATTCCTCACTCTCGGCCAAGTGCGTTTCCTGGCTGACGGCGTCCTTGTCCTCGAGCCAGTCCTGCCACTCGTTCTCCGAGTCGGCGCGCAGGGGCGCGTTGAGGGACGCGTCCGGCCCGGCCAGGCGCCGGTTCATGGAGATGACTTCGGAATCGAGCACGCCAAGCTTGGTGGCGATCTGGCTCACCTGATCGGGGCGCAGGTCGCCCTCCTCCAGCGCGCTGATCTCGCTCTTGGCTTTGCGCAGGTTGAAGAACAGCTTTTTCTGCGCCGCCGTGGTGCCCATTTTCACCAGCGACCACGAGCGCAGGATGTATTCCTGGATCGAGGCGCGGATCCACCACATGGCGTAGGTGGCCAGGCGAAAGCCCTTGTCGGGCTCGAACTTCTTCACCGCCTGCATGAGGCCGACGTTGCCCTCGGAGATTACCTCGCCGATGGGCAGGCCATAGCCGCGGTAGCCCATGGCGATCTTGGCCACCAGGCGCAGGTGCGAGGTGACGAGGCGATGGGCGGCCTCGGGGTCCTGGTGCTCGCGCCAGGCTTTGGCGAGCATGAATTCTTCGTCCTTGCCCAGCATCGGAAACTTGCGGATATCCGTCAGATACCGGGACAGGCCGCCATCGGGCGACATGACGGAAAGCGCGTTGGCTACAGCCATTTCTGCTTCTATTCCCCTAGTGGAGCGGGCACTTTCTTCGAGGCGCGCGTGGCGCGCGACCGCTCCGTTCAATGTCCTAGATAGGCATTGGTTGCGGCCTGTTTAAGACCCGCGGGGCCGAGGCTTTCTAAGAGCCTGTAGAGAAGCTCTTACAGTCCTTCGAGCGCACGCTCCAGGTCGGCCATGTCCAAGGGCGGCGCGGTCTCGAATCTCAAGATCTCGTGGGTGATCGGATGGCGAAAGGCGAGAACCGCGGCGTGCAGCGCCTGGCGGTGAAGCCCCGCCTCCGCCATCGCCGCCTTGACCGCCGGGGCGGCCGCGCCGGCTCCATAGGCGGGGTCGCCCAGGCAAGGCGCGCCCTTGTGGGCCAGGTGCACGCGGATCTGGTGGGTTCGGCCGGTCTCGAGCGTGCACATGACCCGCGCCGCCAGCGGCCGGGCGGCCGGGCCAAACATGCGTGTCGCACGATAGTGGGTCACGGCCTCGCGGCCGCCGGAGGCGAGCACCGCCATCTTCTTGCGATCGCGCGTCGACCGCCCGATGCGGGTGGCCACCGTGCCCTGCGGGGGGTGAGGCGCGCCGCGGGTCAGCGCGATGTAGGCGCGCTCGATGTCGTGGGCGGCGAACAAGGCTGAGAGGCCCCTGTGGGCGAGGTCGGTCTTGGCGGCGACCATTACCCCCGAGGTCTGCTTGTCCAGTCGATGGACGATGCCGGGACGGGCCACGCCGCCGACGCCGGAGAGGCTCTCGCCGCAATGGTGAATAAGGGCGTTGACCAGAGTGCCGGCCGGGCTGCCCGGCGCCGGGTGAGCGGACATGCCCGCCGGCTTGTCGATGACGATGAGATGGGCGTCCTCGAACAGCACTTTCAGCGCCAGGTCCTCGCCCTTGGGCTCGGCCGGCAGAGGCGGCGGGATGACCAGGCGATAGAGGCCGGGCTCGGCGCGGGCGGAAGGATCATTCGCCGCCGCGCCGGCGCGCGTCACCGCCCCCTCCAGCATCAAGGCCTGGATGCGGGCGCGGGACAGGCTCGGCAGAGCGTCGGCCAAGGCGCGGTCGAGCCGGCCATCGGCGGCCGTCAGCACTACATCCATGACCTCGCCAGCGGTCACGTTCAGGGACGCTCCACCAGGGCGCGGTCCTCCACCACACGATAGAAGCACGAGCGGAAGCCCACGTGGCAGGCGCCGCCATCGCCGCCGGGAATGACCTTCAGCCACACCGCGTCCTGATCGCAATCGATACGGATCTCCTCGATCCTCTGCACCTGACCGCTGGTCTCCCCCTTGCGCCACATGGCCCCATGCGAACGGCTGAAATAATGCGCCTCGCCGGTGGCCAGGGTGCGGTCGAGGGCCTCAGCGTTCATCCACGCCAGCATCAGCACCTCGCCGGTCTTCGCATGGGTGGCTACGACGGCGATGAGTCCGTGCTCGTCAAAGCGAGGGGCGAGAACGGCGCCGCGCTCCAGGGCGTGCGCATCGGGGGCGGTGGGGAAGGCGGTCTTGCTCATAAGCGCGTTATGGGGCCTGTTGGCGGATCGGCGCCAGCCCGTCGAGGGAGCCTCCAGCCTGAGCCTCAAGGACAAGATCAAGGCTCGGGTCGAGCGGTTGCGCGCGACGCTGGAGCCGTGGGCCGACCGCAATCCGATTAACGGTGGCCTCTACGAGTTCTTTATCTTCGGTCTGAAGCAGGCCTGGGCCAGCCTGTTCGGCGCCGCCATGCTGGCGCTGATTGTCGGCACCCATTTCGCTTGGCCGTTGCTGTGGCCGCACGGCGCTCCGCTCGCTCGCTACGATTTTCTGGTCGTCTCCGCTATCGCTATCCAGGCAATGATGCTGGCGACCCGGCTCGAGCAATGGGACGAGGCCCTGGTCATCCTCGTCTTCCACGTCACCGGCACGGCCATGGAGCTGTTCAAGACCGCCCACGGGTCATGGATCTATTCCGAGCCGAGCCTCCTGCGCATCGGCGGCGTGCCGCTGTTCTCCGGCTTCATGTACGCCAGCATCGGCAGCTACATCGTACGTATCTGGCGGCTCATGGACCTCGAATACGAGCGCTTCCCACCGTTGTGGGCGCCCTGGCTCCTGGCCATCCTCAGCTACATCAACTTCTTCTCGCACCACTTCCTGCCCGACATACGCATAGGGCTTTTCGTCTTTTCGGCCTTGATCTGGCGGCGGACCTGGGTGCGCTTCACGCCCGACCGAAAGCAGCGGCGCATGCCGCTGTTGCTGAGCGCGCTTCTCGTCGCCCTGTTCATCTGGATCGCCGAGAACCTTGGCACCTTCGCGGCCGCCTGGGTCTATCCAAGCCAGGCCCGTCACTGGACCCCGGTGGGACCCGGCAAGATCGGCGCCTGGTATCTGTTGGTGACGCTGAGCTTCGTGCTCGTCACCATCGTCCGCCGCCCGAACACCGCCCCCGAGACCGAGACGCGGCCGGAACTCGTCAAGGCCCCGGTGGCCTGCGCGACCGCCAGTCGCTATATGACCGCGCCCATGACCCTTACCCTCTACGACACCATGACCCGCGCCAAGCGGGCGTTCGTCCCGGTCGATCCCGAGCGGGTGACGATGTATGTCTGCGGACCCACGGTCTACAACTACGCCCATGTCGGCAACGCCCGTCCCGTGGTGGCGTTCGATGTTCTCTTTCGCCTGCTGCGCCGGATCTATGGCGAGAGCCACGTGCTCTATGCGGCCAACGTCACCGACGTGGACGACAAGATCAACCTGAAGGCGCAGGCCGAGGGCGTGGCCATCGATGTGATCACGTCGCGCTATCTCGACGCCTATCACGCCGACATGTCGGCGCTGGGGGCGTTGAAGACCACCTTCGAGCCGCGCGCCACCCAGACCATGGACGCGATCATCGACATGATCGGGCGCCTGACGCGCGCCAACGCGGCCTATGAAGCCGAGGGTCACGTGCTGTTCAGCACCCAGGCCTACGCCGACTATGGCGCGCTGTCGGGCCGTACGCTCGACGACATGATCGCCGGCGCCCGGGTGGATGTGGCGCCCTACAAGCAGCACCCCGCCGACTTCGTCCTGTGGAAGCCGTCCAAACCCGGCGAGCCGGTGTGGGAGAGCCCCTTCGGCCCCGGCCGGCCGGGCTGGCACATCGAGTGCTCGGCGATGATCGAACAGACGCTGGGCCTGCCCATCGACATCCACGGCGGCGGCAACGACCTCATCTTCCCGCACCATGAGAATGAACGCGCCCAGGGCGTCTGCGCCGACGGCCATGCCCAGGACCACAAGGGCGTCTACGCCAATTATTGGCTGCACAACGGCTTTCTCAACATGGGCTCGGAGAAGATGTCCAAGAGCCTGGGCAATGTGGAGCTGGTCCATTCGCTGATTACCCGCTGGCCCCCAGAGGCGTTGCGCTGGGCGCTTTTGGCCTCGCACTATCGCCAGCCGCTGGCCTGGAGCGACGAGATCATCGCCGCCGCCAAGGCGACGCTCGATGCGCTCTATGGCGCGCTTCTGCGGGCGAGCGATGTCACCGCATCCACCGACCAACCGTCACCGGCCTTCATCGCCGCCCTGGAAGACGACCTCAATACGCCGAGGGCCAACGCCGAGCTTTCCGCCCTGGCCAGGCGTCTGGAGGGCGGAACGGCCAAGGAGCGAGCGGAAGCCAAGGGCCAACTCCTGGCCAGCGCCCAGCTGACGGGCTTTCTCACCGCCGAGCCGCAGGCCTGGTTCCATGGTGGGGCCGATCCGGCGCTCAGCGCCCGCGTCGACGCCCTGATCGCTGATCGCATCGCAGCTCGCGGGGCCAAGGACTGGGCCCGCGCGGACGCCATCCGCGCCGAACTTACGGGCCTGGGCGTCGAGGTCATGGATAGCGCGACTGGCGCGACCTGGAAGTTGAAGGAGCGGGCCTGATGCCCCTCAAGCTCGAGTATCGCATCGGCGTTCGCGCACCCGCCGAGGCGGTGTGGAACGTGATCGCCGACATCGAGAGCTGGCCGAAGTGGAATCCGCTGTACACCAAGGCCGCCGGCGTCATCCGCATCGGCGCCCAGCTCGATCTGGAGGTGACCCTCCCCGGCCAGAGCCCGCGGGCCATTCGCCCGGTGGTGGTCGACTGGATCCCCAATGAGCAGCTTCTGTGGCGCGTCACCATGGTCGGCGGGCTGGTGAAATCGACCCGCTATTTCGAGATCGAGCAGCTGACGCCCGTCTCGTGCATCTTCTCCAACGGCGAGCTCTTTGAGGGCATCGCCGGCCCGGGCATTGCGAAGCGCCTGCGCGGTTCGATCCGCGAGGGCTTCCGAGCTATGGGCGAGGCGGTGAAGACGCTGGCGGAAGAAGCGGCGGGCCCGGAAACCACGTGAGCGCTCACTGAGCCCTCCAGCTTTCCGCCTCGCGCCTTCGCCTCCAGCGGTCGAGGTCGGGCGGCGCGGTCGCCGACGCTGGAGTATTTGCCATCAGGGGCCGCGACAGGCAGGCGTAACGGGTCTCGTCGGCGATGTGATCCTCAGCCGACGTGTCCAGGTCCTCGGCCCGCGCCGGATCGTGCTGGAGGACGGGCACGGTGCGGATGAAATCGCGGCAGGTTTCGAAGACAGAGAGCATCGGCCCTTCGCCCTCGCCGGCGATGCGCGCCCGCACCTGATCCCAGCCGGAGAGTGCGCCAGCCTTGCCCACCCGGGTGTTGTCGGCGGGACGGAAGACACAGCCGACGCGCGCCATGCGCTCGGCGATGGATGGACCGCCGTTCTGGCTGAAGATCGACGGATCGGCGACGCGATAGGAGATCCTCCCGCCGGCTTCGCGCTCGCGGACCCCGGCGGCCACGGCTTCCGCCTCCAGCCGCACGCCGACGTTGGGCTGGCTGGCGCCGTACCATTCCCGATAGCGGACGAGCGCCCCGCGCGGGATGGCGCGACCGCCTACGTCGAACGGGTCTGACGCCACCGCCCACCACCCAACGGAAAAAGGCGCCGCATAGCCCCAGTCGAAAGCGACGAAGCGGGTCCACAGCGCCGGGACCTCGAACGGCGCCACCACATTCTTCACCGACCATTTGTCGAAGAACGCGCCCTCGATGATGCTCCAGTCGCCCTCCAGCCAGGCGCGCACCAACTCGGCCGAGCCGGTCTGGCGCAGGCGCGACACATAGAGCGGGTCGGCTTCGGCCAGTTTCGGATTGTCAGCCAGCCTGGCCGGGATGAACATCCTCGTCAGTCCATCCACGGTCACTACCGTCATCGGACCAGGATCGATGTAGCGCGCCTTGACCCAGTCGTGCCCGGCCCCGCCCGGATTGCAGGTTGCCCGGAAGCAACACGAGACACCCGCCGCGCTGCGCAGCGTCGCCTTCAGCTTGTCCACCGGCCTCGGGTCGGGGAACTGGGTCAGCTCCTCCACATAGACGCGCGTGTAGCTGTGGCCCTGGTAGAGATCGGCGTCGGCGTCGTTGTCCAGGTGGCGGAAATAGAGCACGGCGCCGGACGGCCATTCGAACCGCGACCTCGCCTGCCGCCAGACCGCGCCATCAGGTCCGAAGATCTCCCGAGCCCGCGAGATGGTGGGCTCCAGCGCCGTCCGGGTGCGGCGCACGAGAAGGCCTTTGGCTTCGCCGCCGACGGTTCGGGCGTGATGGGCGAACTCGCCCAGGGCCGCATCGGTCTTGCCGCCGCCCCGCGCGCCGCCATAGACGACCTCGAACACGTCGCTCAGCACGAACTTTTCCTGCGGCCCGGCTTGGGGCGACCAGCTCACATCGCATCCTTGCGTTTTGCGGAGATTGCATTTTGCAATCTTTCGACACGGAAATCAAGCCAAGTCAGAATCTTGTTGGCGGCCGCGCCAGATTGGGGCAAGAAAGCGGCAGGCCTGCGTAGCGTTTTCGGAGCCTAATGTTTGGGAGACGCTGCCATGGCCAAATTGACCTCAATGCGCGGGCTGCTCGCCGGATCGGCGTGCCTTGCGCTGCTCGCAGCAACGCCGGCGCTCGCGGGCACGGTCACCTGGACCACATGGTCTGATTCATTCACGGCCAGCCCGAACATAGGTACGGGCGTAGGGGGCGGCTCGGCGAGCGGCACGGCCGGCGCCGTCGGCGTCACCTACACGGGCGAGCTGGACAACATCCAATACAGCAGCGCAGGCGGCGCCGTGGATTGGTCTTCCCCCAGCCCCGGCACAACCTACATCGGCGGAACCGTGGGCAACGCTCCGATCGTGGCCGAGGGCGCAATACAGATTCAGGGCGGTAATTCGGACACGATCGACACGATCACCTTCTCCAAGCCGGTCACCAATCCGATCATCGCGATCTGGAGTCTCGGCCAGCCGGGCGATCCCGCCTCGTTTCGTTTCCTCGACGGCGAGACGATTACGGTCGAGGCTACCGGCCCTGACTCTCCGTACGGCGGCAACGGCTTCACGACCATCACCAGCAACCTGGTCACTGACGACGAGGGCGGGGGCACGGTTCAGATAGATGGCACGTTCACGTCGATCAGTTGGTCCACCCCGCAGCATGAGGACTATTACGACTTCACGGTCGGCGTTTCGTCCGTCCCGGAGCCGGCGTCCTGGGCCCTATTGCTGGTCGGCTTCGCCGGGTTGGGCGGCGCGCTCCGCGCCCGCCGCACGAGTCCTGCTCGGGCCTGACCACGAGCGCCGGCGGTGTCCCGCGGCGCGGGACGCCGTTTCCGGCTAGAACCGCCATAGACGGAATCGGCTGAGCCTGCGAGGACTGTGGCCCGCCACCACATTCCCAGCGAGGACATGACCGCGGAACTCTCCCACCTGGAACGGCGGCGCGGCAATCTCGACGCCGCGGGGCGGTCGCGGCTGAGCCGCTGGCTGAGCGACTACCGCCCGCTGCCCGGCGTTCCGGACGAACTGTTCGACCACACGGGCCGCCCGCGCCCCTATTGGCTGGAATTCCTTGGCGACCTCGCGGAATACCCCGAGGGCGACATCCGCGCCCGCTTCAACCTCGCCACCCGCCACATCCGCGACGCCGGTGTCTCGCACCGGGTGTGGGGCGAAGAAGCCGAGCGGTCCTGGCCGCTGGGCCAGGCGCCGCTGATCCTGGGCCCCGTCGAATGGGCCCAGATCGCCGCCGCGGTAGAGCAGCGCGCCCGCCTGATGGAATCGCTGCTGAAGGATATCTACGGCGAGGGCCGCATGGTGCGGCAAGGCGCCCTCCCCGCCGCCGCCATCACCGGCTCGCCCGACTTCATCCGCGCTGTTCGCGGGGCGCCGGCGCCCGGCGGGCGCTATCTGCAGCTCTACGCCGCCGATCTCGGGCGCGGGCCGGACGGCCGCTGGTGGGTGCTGGGCGACCGGACCCAGGCCCCATCGGGCGCCGGCTATGAGCTCGAGAACCGGCTAGTGCTCTCCAGGGCCTATCCCAACCTCTACAACGCCATGAACGTCCGCCGCCTGGCGCCGTTCTTCGACGATCTGCGTAAGGGCCTCGCCGCCTGCGCCGAGCGCCACGACCCGCGCATCTGCCTGCTTACGCCCGGTCCCTACAGCGAGACCTATTTCGAACAGGCGCACCTCGCCCGCTACCTGGGCTTTCTGCTCGTGGAAGGCGACGACCTGGTGGTGCGCGACGGCCGGGTGTGGGTGCGCACCATCGCCGGCCTCAAGCGGGCCGACGTTATTCTGCGCCGGGTGGACGCAGATTTCATCGATCCCCTGGAACTCAACAGCACCTCTCGGCTTGGCGTGCCCGGCCTGATGGAAGCGGTGCGCGGCGGCGGTGTGGCGATGCTCAACATGCCCGGCTCGGCTGTCGTCGAATCCCGCGCTCTGCTGGGTTTCCTCCCCGGACTCTGCCGGCGGCTGCTGGGCGAGGACCTGCTGATTCCCAGCGTCGCCACCTGGTGGTGCGGCCAGGCCTATGAGCAGTCTCGGGTGGAGAACGACCCGGACCTGGTCATCTCCAGCGCCTTCAACCTTCCTGGGCCGGACGGGGCGGCCTCGCGAGTGATGTCCGAGCTCTCGCCAGCGGAGCGCGCCGAACTTCTCGCCCGCATCGCCGACCGACCGGCCGACTTTGTCGGTCAGGAAGTGGCGAGGCTGTCCACCACCCCGGTGCTGCGCGATGATCGGCTCGAGCCGGCGCCCTTTGTGCTGCGCGTGTTCGCCGCGGCGACTGAGGACGGATTCACGGTCATGCCGGCCGGCTTCTGCCGCACCTCCGACCGGCCAGACGCCCGGGCCATCTCCATGGGCGAGGGCACGCGCACGGCCGATGTCTGGGTCATCGGCGAGGGTCCCGTGGAGCGCGTGACCCTGATGACCAGTCAGGATGACGTGCAGGTGCGCCGCGTCCTGGGCTATCTGCCGGGACGAGCGGCGGACAATCTGTTCTGGCTGGGCCGCTATCTGGAGCGAGCGGAAGCCACCCTGCGCCTCGCGCGCAGCCTGTGCGCCAGCCTGATGGACGCCGACGCGGCCGTCCACGGCGCCGGCGAAACCCTGGCGCGGCTGCAGGAGCTGCTGTTCGCCTGGGGCGCCCTCGGAGAGGAAGCGGTCAGCCGCCGGGCGCTCGACGCCGCACGCACGGCCCTACACGACGAAGCCGCCTATGGCTCGGTGATCAATCTCGTGCGCAAGGCCCGACGCACCGCCTCGTCCATGCGCGAGCGGCTGTCCGCCGACTTCTGGTCCCTGCTGGTCGCTTTGGAGCGGGGCCTCACCTCGCCGGGGACGCTGTCCGAGGCCGAGGCCCTGGCTCAGGTGGAGCAGGCGCTCCAGAGCCTGGCCGCCCTCGCCGGCCTGACGCAGGAGAACATGAACCGTGCCTCCGGCTGGCGGTTCCTGGACATGGGGCGGCGGATCGAGCGCGGGATCAACACCTGCCGGTTCGCCCGCACCCTGGCCGGCGAAGCAGCCACGCTGGACGACCTCGACCTGCTGCTCGATCTCGCCGACAGCCAGATCACCTACCGCGCCCGCTACCTGGTGGGCCTGGCGCTGACGCCCGTGCGCGATATGGTGATGCTTGATCCATTCAACACTCGCTCTCTGGCCTTCCAGGTGGAGACGCTCAAGGCTCACCTCGCGGCGTTGCCCACGCTGGTCGACGACGGAATGCTCGAGGAGCCGGCGCGGATTCTCGTGTTGCTGGCCACCGAGGTGGAGACGGCCGACGCGGCCACGCTGGGTTCCAACCGCGCCTTCGCCTTCGAAGACGCGCTCACGCGCCTCTCCGTGGCCATCGGCGACCGCTATTTCCTGCAAGGCGCCAACGCCGTGCCGACGGTCAAGCTGGGCGGACTGTCGTGATCTATGACATCCGCCACCGGACCGCCTACGCCTACGAGTCCGAAGTCACCTATGCGCGCTGCGTCCTTCGTCTCACGCCGCGCACCTTCGCCGATCAGACGCGGATATCGAGCCGGGTCGAGCTGACGCCAACCCCCGCGCGCGAGACCGTGAACACCGGCGCCTTCGGCGAGGAAGTGCGCACGGTGGTGATCAACGCTCCGCACGCCCGGCTGGAAATCGAGGCACGGTCGCGTGTGGATGTCCACGCCCCGCCGATCGCCTTCGCCTTCGATACGCCGTGGGAGAGCGTGCGCGCCCGCAGCCTGGAATCGCGCTCCCTGGGTCCCGAAGGGCCGGCCTCGTTCCTCTACCCGACGGTGCGGACGCCGATCGCGCCGCCGATCACCGAATATGCGCGTTCGAGCTTCGCCGCCGGACGGCCGGTGATCGAGGCGGCCAGCGAGCTGATGAAGCGCATTCATGCTGACTTCAAATACGATCCCGAGGCCACTGACGTCTCGACGCCCGCGGCCGCCGCCTTCGAGGCCCGTCACGGCGTCTGCCAGGACTTCGCCCACATCATGATTAGTGGCCTGCGCGGCCTGGGCCTCCCCGCCGCCTATGTGAGCGGCTACCTGTATACCGGCCATGGCGGCCCTGACCTGCAGGGCGCCGACGCCACACATGCCTGGGTCCATCTGTGGTGCGGCGAGGCGGCCGGCTGGGTGGGGTTCGATCCGACCAACGCCGTCACCACGCGCGACGGTCATATCGTGCTGGCCATCGGCCGCGACTATGCGGATGTGGCCCCGATCGACGGTGTGCTGCTGGCCCCGGGCGCCCAGACCCTGGAAGTCCAGGTGCAGGTGACGTCCGAGGCGGGTTGAAGCTAGCGGGACACGGCTCTGACCTTCGCGACCTCGGCCGCCGTGACCGGGTGCGCGCCGTTAGTCCAGGCCGACCGGATGTAGCTCACAGCCGCCGCGACCTCGGCGTCCGACAGGCTGGCGCGAAAGGCCGGCATGCCGCCCTTGCCGTCCAGAACACGCGCGATCACGGCGTCCGGATCGCCGCGCACGAACGGATCTCCGGCCAGCGCGGGGAAGGCGCCCTTGATCCCCGCGCCCGCGGGCTGATGACACGCCTGACAGTTGGTCGCGTAGGCGGCGTCGCCCCCGGCCAACGCCGGTGAGGCCAGGGCCAGCGCCAGCGCGAAGGCGGTGGCGAGCGGGGTTCGGATCATCGACATATGTCTTCCGCGAGAAACGGCTCCATTGCGTCGAGCCACCGCTCCAGGTCAACTGAGGAGAGGATGGGAGAGATGTGAGTCTCGCCAAATCGACGCCGTGAACCAAGCGGAGCCTGAGGGGTTATCGGTCTCCCGTGAGGTGCCAACCATGCTTGCCCTGTCCAAGTTGCCCGTCCGGGGTCGCGGCAGGGCGAGGGCGCTGAGATTCCTGGCGGTCACCGCGACCATGGGCGTCGCCGTAGTCTTCTCCGCCTATCTGGCGGCGGCGATCTTTGGAGCGCGGGGCGGCGATCCGACGGCGGCCCTCCCCGGTCCCATCACGCCTCAACTGGTCGCGCGCGGCGCCTATCTGGCGAAAGTCGGTGATTGCACGGCCTGCCACACCGCGCCGGGAGGCGGCGATTTTGCGGGCGGCCTGGCGATCGCCTCGCCCATAGGCGTCATCTTTTCCACGAACATCACGCCTGACCGAGAGACTGGGATCGGCGCATACGCCTATGGCGACTTCGAGCGCGCGGTTCGGCAAGGAATCCTGAAATCCGGCCGGACGATGTACCCGGCGATGCCCTATCCATCCTATTCGCGCATCAGCGACGACGACGTGGCGGCGCTCTACGCCTATTTCATGCACGGCGTCGCGCCCGTATCCAGCAAGGACAAGGCCGAGCAGATCGTGTGGCCGTTGTCGTGGCGCTGGCCGCTCGTTTACTGGCGCTGGTTTTTCGCGCCCCAGACACGGGCGTTCGCGCCCGGGCCGAACGAGGATCCAGTCGTCGCTCGCGGAGCCTATCTGGTGGAAGGCCTGGGGCACTGCGGCGCCTGTCACACGCCGCGCGCACTCACGATGCAGGAAGAGGCGCTGACGCCGCAGGACGGTCCGCGATACCTGTCGGGATCGGAGTTCAATGGCTGGTTTGCGCCTAGTCTGCGGGGCGAGGCCGCGACCGGGCTCGGACGATGGGCCGGCGCGGACATCGAAGAGTTTCTGAAGAGTGGGAGAACCGACAAGTTCGCGGCGTTCGGCGAAATGGGCTCGGTGGTCCTGCACAGCTCACAGTTCATGACCGCCGACGATAGAGCCGGCATCGCGGCCTTCCTGCACACCCTTCCGCCGGCGCCGGGCGGAGGGCGTGTCGGAGGGGCTGCCTCGCCTTCAACAAAGGCTGCGGCCGGTGGCGGCGTTCAAGGCGGCGCGCAGACCTACGTCGACAATTGCGCGGCCTGCCACCAGGCGAGCGGAACGGGCCGCGCCTCCAGCTTTCCCGCGCTCGCCGGAAACCCTGTCGTCAACACCGCCGATCCCACCTCCCTGATTCACGTTGTGCTGGCCGGTGACACCGAAGTGCATACCCGCGCCGCGGACTCGCGACTGATCATGCCGGCCTTTGACGCGGATCTGTCCGACCGAGACGTTGCAAACCTGCTCACCTATCTTCGCTCAAGCTGGGGAAACCGCGCCCCCCCGGTCTCGCCGGCTCAGGTAAAGGCGCTTCGAAGCGCGCTCGCGGAGCCGGAGCCCGAGCCCGAGCCCGAGCCCGCCGCCAAATAACAGCTCCTCGGCGCCCCCAACCTCACATTCTCACGCGTGATTAGGCACAATAAAACACGTCAATATGATCTAATTGTTGAAATATTCGTCTAATTATTCGCGCCCAAAATTTGAAATTTCTTCGATATTGGATCGATTTTCTACTTCGCCCGTTACGGATCCGCGCAGGGGAATTATTCATGGCGGCCATCGATACCCTACAGATTCTGGATATGTCGCGCCGGCGGCTGTTGCGCGGCGCGGCGTTGATCGCCGGCGGCGGCGCGCTGGCAGGATCTCTGGCCACCGTCGCGACGGCGGCGAAGCGGAAGCTCGCCCAGCAGTCGGTCTCCTACCAAGGAACACCCAAGGGCAAGGCGCGCTGCGACAACTGCAATCAATGGCAGCCCCCGGCGTCGTGCGAGGGTGTGGCGGGCGTGATCAGCCCCGCCGGCTGGTGCACCCTCTACGCTCCCAAAGCCTAGGGAGGCCGTCGTGGGGCCCGGGGCAAGAAGATGCTGGGCGTTCGCCAGGAGATTGGGTCTCGACTGCCTGCTGGCGATGGTCACAGTCGGCGTCTGCGCCACGGGCGCCCTCGCGGTGCCGAGCTTCGCGGTCCAGACTGGGCAGCCGTGCGCCTCCTGTCATGTGGGCGGATTCGGGCCCCAACTCACGCCGTTCGGCCGCAACTTCAAAATGAACGGCTACACGATGCGGACGGTGACCTGGAATGTGCCGCTCTCGATCGCGGCCACGGCGTCCTACATCCGCACCATGAGGGACCAGAAGAGTCCGCCGGCGCCTGGGTTTGGCGTCAACGACAATGTCGCGCTCGATCAGGTGAACCTTTTCTTCGCGGGCGGTATCGGCTCCCATTTTGGCGCCTTCATCCAGGCCACGTACGACGGCGTGGCCAAGGCCTTCAACTGGGACAACCTCGACGTTCGCGCCGTGACCACCACCACCGTCAGTGGAAAACCCGTTGTGCTGGGCTTGTCGCTGAACAACGCACCGACCGTGCAGGACGCCTGGAATACGCTGCCCGCGTGGGGTTTTCCCTACACCTCTTCGGCGCTGGCGCCGTCACCGGCCGCGGCCCCGTTGATCGGGAGTCTGGCCCAGACGACGCTCGGCCTCACCGCCTATACGTGGATCAATTCGCAGGTCTATCTCGAGGGCGGCGGCTACACCTCTCCGAGCGCCAATCTGCTCACCCGTTTGGGGGTCGACCCCACTGATCCGGGCAACATCAATGGCGTCGCTCCCTATGGGCGGATCGCATACCAAAAGAACTACGGGGATCGGAATTTCGAGATCGGCGCGTTTGGTATGGCGGCGAATATCTATCCCGGCCACGACGAGACGACCGGACTCACCGACCACTACACGGACCTGGGGCTCGATGGCTCCTATCAGCTGTTTGCGACAAAGAAGAACGTCGTTACCGTCAACGCGCGATACACCTACGAGCGCCAACGGCTCGACGCCTCCCAGGCCCTGGGGTTAGCGACCAGCGACCGGGTGAACCTGCAGGACCTTCGCTTCGACGCCTCCTACTACTGGCACGATAAGATCGGCCTCACCGTCGGAGCGTTTGACACATGGGGAACGCCGGACGAGTTGCTCTACGCGGGCAACCGCAATTTCAGACCCAACAGCTCCGGCCTGCTGTTCCAAGTGGACGGCACACCCTACGGCGCCGGCGGCTCTCCGCTTGGTCCACGCTTCAACCTGCGGGTCGGCGTCCAATACACCGACTATCTGAGCTTCGACGGCTCGGGCGCGAACTACGACGGCTTGGGAAGCAACGCTTCCAACAACAACACCGTCAGGGTGTTCGCCTGGGTCGCCTATTGAAGTCAGATACGCAAGCGCGGACGCCCATCTTCTGATCCCGCGCGCGGGAGTGACCGGGTCAGCTTCGGCCAGCCTTTCCAATTGGTAATTTTGCGTCGGCCGCTCATGCGTCTATGCGAAGCGCCATGACTCGCCATCGTGGGGGAATGCACCTGACATGAAACACCTGCTCCTGGCTGCCGCGGCCGCCGCTCTGCTGGCCGGCGCGCCGGCGCTCGCCGCCGACAAGGCCGCCAAGCCCGATCCCGACAAGGCCGGCGCGGCGGCGGAAAAGCCCGGCGGCATCTTCCAGCCGGAAAGCGCCGACAGCGATGGCCAAGTCACCGTTGAGGGTCAGACCATCGGCTACCACGCGGTGGCCGGCACGCTGGTCGTGCACCCCAAGGGTTGGGACGACGCCGTAGCCAAGGCCGTCGCCGCCGAAACCTCGGACAAGGGTAAGGAAGAGGCGGCGGGCAATAATCCCACGGCCGAGGCGTCGATGTTCTATGTCGCCTATTTCAAGAACGGCGTTCCGTCGGCGGATCGTCCGATCACGTTCTTCTACAACGGGGGCCCCGGTTCCTCGACCGTATGGCTGCACATGGGCGCCTTCGGACCCCGCCGGGTGGTCACCGCCGACGACACCCACACGCCGCCGGCGCCCTATACGATGGTGAACAACGCCTACAGCCTGCTGGACGCCACGGATCTGGTGTTCATCGACGCGCCGGGCACGGGCTTCTCCCGCATCGCCGGCAAGGACAAGGAAAAGGCCTTCTGGGGCGTCGACCCCGATGCGCACGCCTTCTCCGAATTCATCCTCCAGTTCCTGTCGAAATACGGCCGCTGGAACTCGCCCAAATATCTGTTCGGCGAAAGCTATGGCACGCCCCGGTCTGCGGTGGTGATCAACGAGCTGGAGACCGCCGACTCCGTCGACTTCAACGGCGTGATCCTGCTCTCTCAGATCCTCAATTTCGACTTGTCGGCCGACAGTCCACAGTTCAATCCGGGGACGGACCAAGCCTATGTGGCGGCGCTGCCGACCTATGCGGCGACGGCGTGGTATCATAACCTCTTGCCGGGCGGCCGACCGGGCGAACTCGAGCCGTTCGTGAAACAGGTGGAGGCTTTCGCCTCGGGCGACTACGCCCAGGCCCTTCAGGCCGGCGCCGAACTCGATCCCGCCCGCCGCCAGGCGATCGCCGAGCAGATGTCCAAATACATCGGCCTGCCGGCCGCCTATATCCTCAAAGCCGACCTGCGCGTGGACGGCGGCATGTTTGAGAAGATGCTGCAGGACCAGGACGGTTTGACCACCGGCCGCCTGGATACGCGCTTCTCCGGCCCCGACATGGACCCCTTGAGCAAGGAAGCGGACTACGATCCGCAATCCGCGGCGATCAGCTCCGCCTACGTCTCGGCGTTCAACAACTATGTGCGCAAGGATCTCAACTACGGCGAGGGCAAGACCTACAAGCCCGAGATCGACGTCGGCGCGAGCTGGAAGCTGGAACACCAGCCGCCGGGCGTGCCCTTCGCCATTCCAGGCGTGCTCAACGTGATGCCGGACCTCGCCTCGGCGATGAAATACGACCCGCAGCTGAAGATCATGGTCAACGGCGGCTATTTCGACCTGGCGACGCCGTTCTACGAAGGCTGGTATGAAGACCACCACCTGCAGATCCCGGCCAATCTGCAGAACAACATCGAATACGACTATTACCAGTCCGGCCACATGGTTTACGCGCACGAGGCTTCGCTGAAGCAGATCCACGACAACGTGGCCTCATTCATTTCCCGGACCGACAACCTGGGGCGCTGATCGCGAGCCGAGGCGCGGAAACATGCCGAAGGTCTCTAACCACACCTCGGTCGAGGACCTGAACCGCGCCTCGGAGGGCAAGCTTCCGGGCCACATCGGCCTTACGATCACCTCGGTCGAGAGCGGGAGGCTGACCGGCCGGCTGGAAGTGCGGCCGGACCTTGTGGCCCACACCGGCTATCTGCTGGCCGGCGCCTTGCTCTCCTGCCTCGACATCCTGTGCGCCTATGGCGTCTCGACCGCCTGGCCGGAAGGCGCCAATGGGTTCACCACCGCCGAGGTGAAGAGCAATTTCCTGAGCACCGTGCGGGAGGGCGCCGTGACCTTCGAAGCCGAACTCCTGCACGGCGGACGCCTCACCCAGGTGTGGGACGCCCGGGCGCGGGACGAGGCCTCCGGCAAGCTGATGGCCGTGTTCCGCTGCACTCAGATCATTCTTTACCCGCGGGCTTAGCCGCCGCTTTGGCTGGGCAGCCTTTGCCGATCTGGGAGCAGGATTCGGCGAGCACATCTTGCCTCAGGTCGAAGTGCTTCAGGCCCTGGAGGGCTGGGACCGTCGTCGAGATCAGGCGTTCCGAATAGGCTTGGCCGGCGGGAGTCTCCAGGAACGCTGCGATGCCCTTGAGCTGATCCGGCGTGAAGCGCGCGGCATAGGTGGTCGCAAGGACGTCCGTCACCCGATCCATACCGCTGGCCAGTTTCGCCTTGGCGATTGTCTCGAACTTGACCTTCTCGGCCGGGGTGAGGTCGCCCATGCCGTGTTCGATGTCGGCGACCTGGGCGGTCCCGGCCGCTTCGATCATCATCAGAAAATCATCATGCGCCGCCACACGGCGCGCCAGGGCCAGGGTTTCGACGGACGGAGCAGCAGCTGTCGGGGCCGCGGGGTCGGCGACCATATTCTGCGCTTGCGCCGCCACGCCGACTCCCGCCCCCGTGAGGACCAGCGCGGATAGAGCCAACGCCTTCAACATGGACATTCCCTCCCAGCGCCCGGATCAGGCGGCGACGGGCTCATCGTCGGCCACGAAGCCTTTCCAGTTCCGCATGTAGTCGATGAACGTCGGACTTAGGCGCTCATTGCGCAGATAGTCGCGCGTCACCGGCAGGTCGATGGTCTGGAAATCGGGATCGGCCGCCAGTCTCGGCGGAAAGTCGTGATGCAGGATCGCGGCCCGACCGAGGATGACGAAGTCAGCCCCGTGCTCCAGCGCCTGCCGGCAGTCCCCGCCACTCGTCAGCTTGCCGGCCACGCCCAGCCGCGTGACGCCGCGTGGCAGATCGGTGAACCAGTCGATGAGGGGCCGCTCAGCGAAGTCCGCCTCCATGGGCGCCTTGAAGGCGCTCCACAGCGACATGTCGAGCCAGTCGAGCTGGCCGTTGGCCATCAGTTCCCCCGCCAGGGCGCGCTGTTCGCCGAGCTGAAGGCCGAACCGCTCGGGTGAGAGGCGCAGGCCGAGCTGGAAGTTGGGCCGGGTGCGCGCGCGCACGCCGGCGATGATCTCGCGCACGATGCGGGCGCGGTTCTCCAGAGATCCGCCCCAACGGTCGGTCCGGCGATTGGTTTCGACGGAGAGGAAGGCGCAGAGGATGTAGCCGTGGGCGCCGTGCAGCTCCACGCCGTCGAACCCGGCCCGCTCGGCGCGAACGGCGGCGGCGATGAAATCCTCCACCAGCGCCTCGACCTCGGCTTCGGAGAGGGCGCGCGCCCCGAATTCAGCGTCGTCGGACGGCCCCACAGGCTGGGCGCCGATAAGCTCCGCGGGCGAGCGGATGCCGGCGTGATGAAGCTGAATGGCCGAGAGAGCCCCCTCGTGCCGGATCGCGGCGGCCAGCCGCGAAAGCCCCGGCAGATGGTCATCGGAGAACACGCCGAGCTGGCCGGGAAAGCCCTGTCCCACCCGCTGCACGTGGGACGCGCAGGTCATGACAAGGCCAAAGCCACCCTTGGCGCGCCAGGTGAGCCAGTGGAATTCGTCGTCAGACAGCCGTCCATCCGCGTGGCTCTGGGAATTGGTCAGCGGCGCCAGCATGAAGCGGTTCTTCATCGCCGGACCGTTGGCAAACGGAAGTTCTGCGAAGAGATCGGTCACGGGCGGGCTCTATGTGGTGGGAACGATCTTCCCACCTAAGCAAGCGCCGGCAAATCGCAAGGGGCGCTGAGGTCAGCTCCGGCGGCGGAAGGCCAGGATCGATGGGCCGCCGCCCAGGCCGAAGAAGAAGCCGATGTCATAGACCACCGAATTGGCTTTGACCTCGTAGAAGCGCAGGGCCCATGGAATGGTGTGCGGCCACAGCCGATGCCCGATCTCCACCAGCAGGGTCACCGGGGCGATGATCCCGTGCCACAGGCCGAGCAGGAACAGCGACAGCATGCCTCCGTGGGCGGCGGTGGCCGATTCTGGTCCGCCGGCGGCGCAGGCGGATAGCAGCAAGGCCAGGGCGCAGGCGGCGGCGATTTTCAGGCCGGGCTTGGTCATGGGGCTTGCTCTCATCCTGCGGCGCGCTGGCTGCCAACGCCAAGCTTCAAACACCTGGGCGGCGGATTCGATCCGCGTTCAGACGTCGAAGCGGAAGGCTTCCCCATCTCGGCGCACGCGGCCGGCCGTGGGCGTAGCGTAGTGGGTGCCGATGACCAGAATGTCTTCATCCGCCCACTGGCCGAACAGGTGCGCCCTCACTTCGGTCGCCGCCTTGGGGTCGCTGTCGAAGGGCGGTGACCAATCCGGATGGGCGAGTTGGCACGGATGGTGGGTCATGTCGCCGGTGATGACCGCGCGCTCGCCCTTGGATTCGATGACGACGCACACGTGGCCCGGCGTGTGGCCGGCGCTGGGGATTAGCCGGATTTCCGGCGAGACGCGGTAGTCCATGTCCACCAGCTCGGCGAGACCCGCGTCCATGATCGGCTGCACGGAATCGGCAAGGATCTGAGGCTGTTCGCCCTCCTCCACCGACGACCAATGCTCCAGCTCACGCCGCCCGATCAGATAGCGGGCGTTGGGGAAGGTCGGGACCCAGCGGCCATCCTCCAGCATCGTGTTCCAGCCCACGTGGTCGACGTGCAGATGGGTGCACACCACCGCGTCCACGCTCTCGCGCGACCAGCCGGCGCCCTGGAGGTGATCGAGGAACGGCGTCGACAGCGCCTGACCCCGCAGCATGCCGCGCGCCTTGTCGTTGCCGATGCAGGTGTCCACCACCAGACGCATCGTCGGCGTCTCCACCAGCAAGGCGTGGATGGAGAGCAGCATCTCGTCCTGCTCATTGACGAAATGGGGATAGAGCCACGGGGTTTCGCGCAAGGCCGCCGGCGTCGCCTCTGCCAGGAACGGCTGCTTCTCGCTGTAGGCGATGGGCATTTCCATCTCGACGATGCGCGTGACCTTCACCGCGCCCACCTGCCAGCTCAGCATGGCGTCCTCACTTGCTTGGGGCGATCACGGGGGTCGGTTCGGGAGGCTGGAACACCGGACCACCCTCGTAGGAGACATAGATTTTATGCTGCTCGCGGGCGATGAACACGCGATGGGCGCGCAGGAAATCGGCGCCCAGCAGCATCTGCGGCTGGTCGGCCACAGGCGTGGCGATCAATTCGCCGATCTGCCGTTCCTTATCCTTACCGTAGAGGTCGGCCACGCGCAGTTCCGCGTTGTGGATGGTCTCGTCGCCGAAGCTGAAACTGTCGAAGCGCTCCGCATAATTTCTCACCGACCCCGATCCAATTCCCTTCGCCTCGCCTTCGGCCTTCAGGGCTGGATCCTCGCGTCCGACGCCAGCCTGCTGCGCGCCCTGCAGCGTCATCACCGAATAGGAGGCGCCGCTGTCGAGTTGGGCGACGATCGGCTTGCCGTTCACTTGGACACGGACGATGATCTCATCGTTCGGCATGGGCGTCATCGGCGCTTCGGCGTAGGATTGGCCCCAATAGACCACCTCGTCGCCCTGGCAATCCACCGGCTTGAAGAAGCGGATCTTTCCGTGCGGCAGGTCGAACTCGAGGTCGGCCTGCATGAGGAACAGTGCGCCGATCACGCCAACGACATCGCCGATGCGGCTGCCGGTGACCGCCAGGTCAGCGTTCGGTTCTGACAATCCCGCCAGTGCGAACTCCTTGACCCTGGCCGAATAGACCCGCGCCGAGCCGCCGACGCCATAGGCGGTCATTCCCGTGTCCCTCAGCGTCAAGCCGAGCCTCCCGGCGGCTGATTGGAAGAGCATGGTGCCAAAGGCGCCGGTGTCTACCACCATCGGCACAGGTTTGCCGTTGAGCCGCGCCATCGCGACGATCTTGCCGTTCTGCATGGCGGCGTCGATCTCGCCATAGGACTGCAACTGGCAATGCCGCTCCGCCGCGCTCGCGGTTCCGGAGAGCAAGCAGATCGCGCCCGCGGCCACGGCCCATTTCATCTTCAAACTCGCCCCCGTCTCGAAGTCCACGGGTGAAGGTTTAAGCCACAGCGGCCCTCGCCGCCACTGCGGTCACGGCTTGCCATGCAGGATAAGCTGGTCGCCGCGCACCTCGAAGGATTCCAGCCGCTGGAGGAAGGGCATTCCCAGCAGGGAGATGTTCATGGGCGCCTGATTGATCTCCACCGGCACGTCCGCAAGCTGGATGGAGCCGACGGTGAGATGGTCCACCGTGGTCCGGGCGCCGTAGCCGACGCCGTTGGCGGTCTCGCTCGGCCTGGAGAAGGCCAACCCCGCGGTGCTCACGTGGGCGCGGGCCGCGTCGGCGGGGCTGAGCACGATCTCGCTAGCTCCCGTGTCGATGAGGAACAGCACGGGCGTCCCATTGACCTGGCCCATGACGTAGAAGCCACCGCCTTCGCTCCGCCCGATGGTGAGAGAGTGCGGCGCGGAGGCCACCGCGAAGGCGGGGAACAGCGCCGCCCGCAGCTTCAGGCCCGCGTTGCTGAAGTCGTCGCGGTAGGCGTACCCCAGCACCAGGACGACGAGGATCGCGCCCCACAGCGCCGCGCCGCGCGCCGCCCGTCCGAGATTGATCTGCCGCGCGGTCAAAAGGCCGCTCGACACCAGGGCCGCCAGGCCCATCAGGCGGAGGATCTCGAAGCCATCCTGGCCCTCGGCCTGACCCGGGACCAGGGTGGACAGCAGGATGATCGCCCCGCCCGCGACGGCGAGCAGCGCCAGCCACAAGAGGGCGCCCTTGTGCACTTGCAGGCGCCGCTTTGGCGGCGGTGGCGGCCGTTCTGGTCCCCAGGGTCCGTGGCCGTCGCTGGTCACGGCTTGGGCGGCGGCGCTGGCGGGCGAAACACCGGGCCACCCTCATAGGAGGCGTAGACCTTGTGCTGCGCGCGGGCGACATAGATCCGGTGGGCGCGGAGGAAATCGGTCCCCAGCAGTAGTTGGGGCTGATCCGTCAGCGCAATGCCGTACAGATCGACGATGCGCAGCTCGGCATTGTGGATGGTTTCGTCACCAAAGCTGAAAGATGCGAAATCGCCGACAAATACCTTCACCGGTTCAGAATCCAGGCCACGCACGTGGCCCTCGGCGGCGACGCCAGTCGATCTGGGGGTCACGCCCGCGCTCGCCGCGGCGGTCCCCGTCAGCACGGTTTCGGACGCGCTAGTGTCGAGCTGAGCGACGTCGCGCATGCCGTTAACCTCGACGGCGATCATGATGCGGTCGTCGCGCACCGGAACCAGCGGGGCCACAGCATAGGCCTGGCCCCAATAGACGACCTGATCGCCCATACAGTCGTGGGGCGTGAAGAAGCGGATTTTGCCATCGGGCAGGTCGAATTCCACATCCGCCTGATGAAGTAACTTGGCGCCGACCACGCCCTGAATGCCGGCGACACCTTGGCCGGCGACCACAATGTCGACGTTGGATTCGGCGAGCGTGCCCACTCGAAATTCCTTCACGCGGGCGTAGTAGGCCGGCCTGTCGCGCCCGACGCCGTAGACCGCCACGTCGGTCTTCCTGAGGGTCAGACCCATCTTGCGAGCCTCGGGCTCGAACAACAGGGTCGCCATGGTGCTTGTTTCCATGACTAACCGCACCGGCTACCGTCGATTTCGCCCTCGGTGATGACCACGCCGTGTTCGATGGTGGCCGGCATTTCGCCCAGAGACTGGAGCTGGCAGGGCTTATCGGCGGCATGGGCGACGCCGTAGGCGCCCCCGACCGCAAGCATCACCGCAATAGCCGTCCGCCAACGCACGCGGTATCCTCTCTCTTCTAACGTCCGTCGCTGGCCACGCTCGTTCCGTCGCTGGGGCCGAACACGGGACCGCCGACATAGCTTGCATAGACCTTGCGCTGTTGGAGCGAGACATAGACCCGGTGGGATTTGAAGAAGTCGGCGCCCAACAGCATGTCGGGCAGGTCCAATTCCTTCTCGGGAATCATGCTGCGGGCTGTGTCCACGACAGTGTCGAAATGGAACATGTCGGCGATCGTCAGCCTGGCATGCTTGATCGTCTCGTCACCGAAACTGAAGCTGTCGAACACGTTCTCATAGGTGGTGATCTTCTCATGCCCTGTTCCGTTCATCTTACCGACCTTGATCACGCCCGGCGCGTGCATGGAAACGCCGGCTCTCGAGGCCCCGCCCGGCGTGAGCACGGACGATTCGGCGCCGGTGTCCAGCTGAGCGGTTACCGGCCGGCCGTTCACCTTCACAGTCACCAGCAATTGATAGCCGGGCGTCCGCTGGAGTGGCGCGACCGCGTAGGCTGCGCCCCAATAGACGACCTGATCGCCCTGGCAGTCTCCCGGCTTGAAGAAGCGGACCTTGCCGTGGGGAAAATCGAACTCCACGTCCCATTGGGTCAGGAAACGCACGCCGAGGGCGCCCTGTGAATCGCCGACACTGCGGCCGGTGGCGATGAGGTCGTTGCCATGCTGTTCGATGTTGCCCACGCGCAGGGTGTTGACGGTCACTGAATAGAGCCGCGTGTCACCACCGACGCCGGAGGCCTCCCCGCTGTCGCCCCCCCGCATCGCCAGATGCAGTTTCTTGGCCGAGTCCCGTAGAGCATGGTCATGTCCGAGCCCGTATCCACGGCCAGGCGCACGGGCTGACCATCGATCTCGCCATCGGCGATGACCGACGGGCCGGCCGTCGAGACAGCGATTTCGCCGACCTCCTGAAGCTGGCAGCGCTTGTCCTGCGCATGGACAGCGGGGGCGACGAGCGCCGCCGCGAGCGCCATCGTAACCATTCTATCCATGTCATCCCCCGGGGCGGAGAATCGCCCCGCAGGATCACTCTAGAGCGGGTGGGCGGCTCGGCAAGCGCTCAGCGCCGCGCCGTGACCAGGCCGGCGAAAATGTCGCGCTGGGCCTGGATATAGCCGCGCGTAGGAACTTCGCGGCGGGTGAGAATCTCCTGGTGCAGGGCCGGCAGGGCGTGGAACGGCACGCCCGGAAAGCAGTGGTGAGCGGTGTGCCAGCTCATGTTCCACATCAGCCAGCGCATGGGCGCGGGGGCCTTGAGCGTCCGGGTGTTGCGGAAGATATCCGGATCGTGCGGCAGGCCGGTGTGCTCGCCCGTGTTCTGGAGTTGATGGAACCATTTGGTCGCCAGCATAGGCGCGATCCAAAAGCTCAGCGCCGCCCAGGTGTGGAAGATCAAGGACGCCGCGGCGACGAGAGCCCACGCGGCCATATGCAGCCGCGCCTCGGCGACGACCACGCGCCGTTCGCGCGCGCCGAGCCAGTAGGCGCCGTCCAGGCCGCGCCCGGCCACCGCGCGCGCGATGCCGCCGACCCGCCGCCACCAGAAACTGAGCCCCGAAAAATCCAGCATGTAGCTCGCAAGCGTGTAGGGCCCGGTTCCGAGCAGTTCCGGGTCCCGTTCCGGATCATGCGTCGCCCGGTGATGGGCGAAATGGAGCCAGCGGTCGGTGAGGAAGGGATTGAGGGTCGCCAGGCCGAACACGTGTCCGACGGCGTCGTTGAGCGCCTTGGTGCGAAAGGCGGTCCAGTGGCTGAGCTCATGCTGGCCGGCGTAGAGGCAGTTGATCAGCGCGCCCTGCACCAAGAACAGCGGCGCCCAGGTCCATGGCGCCGCGGGAACCAGCCACAGCAGCCCGGCCGTGGTCACGCCGATGGCGGCGACGTGGCTCGTTGCCTGAAGGGCGCCGCGCAGGTCTGATCTGACGCTGAGCGCGCGCAGCCGTTCGCGGTCCACCACCTTCAGCGCATCACGGGCGATCCAGCTTTCCATCAGCCGTCTTCGTGGTGGCGTCCGAAGTCCGGTTCCGGCGTCTCCTGGCCGGCGTCGATGACGCCACGGCGGATCTCGCGGGTGCGGGTGAAGAGCTCGTGCAGCTTGTCGCCTTCGCCCCAGCGGATGGCGCGAGAGAGCGCCTGCAGGTCCTCGGTGAACCGGCCGAGAATCTCCAGCACCGCGTCCCGGTTGGCCAGGAACACGTCGCGCCACATGATCGGATCGGAAGCGGCGATGCGAGTGAAGTCGCGAAAGCCCCCGGCCGAGTATTTGATCACCTCGCCGCGGGTCACCTGCTCCAGATCGGCGGCCGTGCCGACGATGTTGTAGGCGATTAGGTGGGGCAGGTGCGACGTCACGGCCAGGACGAGGTCATGGTGGCGCTCTTCCATCAGCTCGACATTGGCGCCCAGCGCCTCCCAGAAGGCGGTGAGGCGAGCGACGGCGGCGAGGTAGGGTGCGTCCTGGCGCGCCTGAGGCGTGAGGATCGTCCAGCGGTGGGCGAACAGGGTGGCGTAGCCAGCGTCCGGACCCGATTCCTCGGTGCCGGCGATGGGGTGGCCAGGAATGGCGAACACATTCTCCGGCAAGGCGGCGGCGAAGGCTTCGGCCACGACCGTCTTCACCGAGCCGACATCGGTGACGATGGCGCCGGGGGTGATCGCGCCCGCCACCTCGGCGGCGACCTTGCCGATAGCCAGCGGCGGGACGGCGAGGACCACAAGATCCGCACCGCGCACGGCCTCCGCAGGATCGGCGGTCACCTGGTCGGCGATCTCCAGGGCGCGCACGCGGTCGAGAACCTCTGGGCTCGCGTCAGAGACGGCGATCTTGCCGGCCACGCCGCGCGCCTTTGCGGCGCGGACCACGGACGAGCCGATCAGGCCGCAACCGATCACGGCCATGCGCTCGAACAAGCGCTCGCTCATGGAGTTAGAAATTCGGCGAGGGCCGCGACGACGGCGCGGTTGTGCTCCTCCAGACCGATGGTCAGGCGCAGGTGGTCAGGGAGGCCATAGTTGCCGACGCCGCGCAGGATGAGGCCGCGGCGGGCGAGGAAGGCCTCCGCCTCGGCCGCCGTCTTTCCCGCCACACGCGGAAATTTAAAGAGCACGAAATTCGCCGCCGACGGCGTCACCTCAAGGCCGAGACCGCCGAGCTGCTGGGTCAGCCACGGGCGCCAGCGCTCAACATGAGCCAGGGACTTCGCCTGGAATTCGGTGTCCGCCAGGGCCGCGACCGCGGCCAGCTGACCGGCGATGGAGGTGTTGAACGGCAGGCGGATGCGGTCGACCGCCTCGGCCACGTGAGCGGGGGCGTAGGCCCAGCCTACGCGCAACGCCGCCAGCCCGTGCAGTTTGGAGAAGGTGTGGGTGACCACGATGTTGGCGGCTTCGCGCGCGAGCTCCAGGCCGTCGCTGAAGGTCGGATCGGTGTTGAACTCGGCGTAGGCGCCGTCTAGCACCAGCAGCACCTCCCGCGGCAGATCGGCATGCAACCGCGCGACCTCCTCAGCCGATATGAACGTGCCGGTGGGATTGGCGGGGTTGGCGATGAACACCAGCCGCGTCCGCTCATCAACCTCGGCTAGCATCGCATCGACGTCGATCCGATAGTTGGTCTCCGCCGCGATGCGCACCTCGGCCTGGTTGGCCCGCGCGCCGATGGCGTAGGCGCCGAAGCCGTATTGGCCCTGTACGATGTTGTCGCCGGGGCTGAGGAATGCCTGGTTGAGCAGGGCGAACACCTCGTCGGTGCCGCAGCCCAGGATCAGACGCTCGGGCTCCAGGCGATACCGCTCGGCCACGGCCGTCCTCAGGATCTGGCCCCGGCCGTCCGGATAGAGGGCGAGATTGCCCGCCGCGGCGACATAGGCCTCGCGCGCCGACTCGCTGCTGCCGAGAATGTTCTCGTTGGCGGACAGCTTGACCGGCTGGGCGACGCCCTCGGCGGAGGATTTTCCTGGCCTGTAAGGCTCAATGTCGAGGATGCCGGCCTTAGCCTGCGGCCGAGCGCCGTGGATGGGGGTGTGTGCGGTCATGACGGCGCCCAATGGCGGCGTCTTTCGGGGGCTGTCAATAAACCTTGGGCGAGGCGCCGACCGCCACCGGACCAAGGGTTGTGCGCCCGGCCTGGAAGTCGAGGGTCACCGGCTCGGCCGCGCCGGCGGGCGAGGCGGCGAGGACGGTCGCCGCCGTGCGAGCAACGGCCGGATCGACAATGCCGGCTTCGCTAAGCGCGGTCAGCGCCGCGGCGCCGCGGCTCAGGCGGCCAACCAGCGCGCCGGCTAGGCGCCCCTCGCCATCGATCGAAAGGGTCGCGCCGTGAGCATCGAGCGTGGTTTCACCGGCCACTAGGCGAATGCGCCTCAAATTGATTTGGCCGCCTGCGCCCGACCAGGCGCCGATCGCACTCGCCCAGGAGGGCCCGGCAAGGGCACCCGCGTGGCTGTAGATGGCGTCGGCGATGACGTTGACCGGCTTGCCTGCCGCGACCTGACCGAGCGCGCCATTCGCCGTCGCCCTGTCGAGCTCGACATAGAAGGCGCCCTGATCCGCCGGTCCGGCGCGGGTGTGGGCATGGAGTTCGGCGGCGTCTCTCAGGAAATAGGGTGACGCTCCGGCGACCGGCGTGAAGGCGAGGCCAAGACCCTCCAACGAGAACGTGGGCGGATGACCGTCCAAGCCCGAGAGGCTGGCCCTCAGCACTCTGGCGGTGACGCGGACATCGCCTCCCTCGGGGCGGCTTAAGATCACACCATCGGGCGCGATCGCCATCCAGTGGCCCGGCGCGAAGACGAAGGTTTCGGTCTTCAGGGTCGGCGCTGTGAGCCCCCAGCCGGTGGGTTCGCGCCAGGAAACGCCGGTGAAATCCACGTCCAGGCGGAACGGATAGCCGTAGACGCGCCTGCCGGTCCAGGTCAGGGCGGCGCCGGAACCGCTCTGGCGCGCCGCGTCCAGGCGCCGCCCGACCTCACCCTTCAGCCACAGCCAGCCGAGGCTCCAGGCCACGGCGGCGATGGCCAGGGCGATGAGAGGCCCGTAAAGACCGAGGCGTCGCGCCCTCACGGGCGTGGTGGGCGAATTCATGGGAGTTTCCGTGCGAAGCGACGACGCGGCGGGGCCTGAGCGGTGGGTGTTCGGTTACGGATCGCTGATGTGGCGTCCGGGCTTTCCCTATCTGGAACGCCGCCCCGCCGTCCACCATGGCCGACGCCGGGCTTTCTGCATCTATTCCGTGCATCATCGCGGCACGCCGGCGCGCAAGGGCCTCGTTCTGGGTCTGGCGCAGGGCGGAGCGGTGCGCGGCGCGGCTTATCACGTGGCGGAGGCCGACTGGGCCGAGACCTACGCCTATCTCATGGAGCGCGAGCAACCGACCGAGACCTACCTCGAGCACTACGCCCGGGCGCGGCTGGACGACGGTCGTCTGGTGCAGGCCCTGACCTTTCTCTCCGACCGCGGCCACCCGCAGTGGGCCGGCGATCTCTCCCTGGAGGCCCAGGCCGATCTGATCGCCGGGGCCAGCGGCCTCTCCGGGCGGAATGTGGACTATCTGGCCGACCTGGTGGAGCACCTGCGCGCCGAGGGGGTGGCCGATCGGACCATGGAGCGGCTGCTGGAGCTTGTGCGGGCGCGGGAGGCCAGGCTCGCAGTCTGACGGGCGCTACAGACCGAGCAGCGCCCTGGAGCCGGCCTCCGTCCGCTCTTCCAGGAGGCGCATGAACGCGCGCCGCTCCAGGCCCGGCGGGACCGGCTCTAGGAATTCATAGACGATGAGCCCGGGGCGGCGGATGAAGCCGTGCGGCGGCCAGTGTGCGCCGGAGTTGGTGGCCATGGGAATGCAGGCCACGCCCAGCGCCTTGTAGAGAGCGGCGACGCCCGGCTTGTACTCGCCGGTGACACCCGGCGGCAGCCGCGTGCCCTCCGGAAAAATGACCACCTGGCGGCCTTCGGCGATCCGCGCCTTGGCGATGGTGAGCAAGCGGCGCAGAGCGCTGGCGTGGCCCTGCCTGTCGATGGGGATCATCCCCGCCTTGACCGCGTACCAGCCGTGGAACGGGATTCTAAGCAGGGTGTCCCGCATGACGTAGGCCGCATCGGTGAACACCGTCAGGGGCGCGATGGTGTCGAACATGCACTGGTGCTTGGCGCCGATGAGGGCCGCACCCTTGGGCAGATTCTGAAGGCCGCGAAATTCGACGCGGACCCCGCACGCGGCGCGCAACAGCCACATGACCACCCTCGCCTGAAACCTCATGGGCCCGATCAGCCATCGGCGGGGGCAGAGCAACAGCGGAAGCATGGCCAGGGCGAAGATCGCCCACCATAGATAGAACAGAGCCGTGAAGATCAGTGAGCGGACGAAAAGCATCAGGCGGTTTTCGCCGCGGGCGGCGCCCCACTGCCGAGGCCGAGCGCCGCCTCCCGCGTGAGGATCGCGAGGTATTTGCAATATTCCATGATCATCCGCCGCGCCCCGAGCGATGACGCGGCCCACTGGCGGGCGTCGAGAGTGGGCGTGGCCACCGGATAGGGCGTGATCACGGCGCCTGGCATGGCCGATCTCAGCTCGATGAGCGCGCGCGGCATGTGATAGTCGGCGGTCACCAGGATCAGGTTGTGGTAGCCCATGGACCTGGCCCACTGGGCGCTCTCGCGGGCGTTACCGAGGGTGTCTTCGGCGGTGAAGCCCAGGTCCACGCAGCAGTCGAACAGAGGCTTGGCCGCGCCGGTGACATTCCACAGGTCGCCACGCGTGGCCATGCGGTTGACGCCCGAGACCAGCAGGCGATGGCCCTTTCCGCTTTCCAGCAGATTCGTGGCCGCTTCGAGCCGAAGGTCCGAGCCGCCGGTGAGCGCCACGATGCCGTCGGCGGGCGCCGGCTCGTCCGGCGGAGTGAGCCTGGCGATGCGGTCGGCGAACTCCAGCAACCCGGCGGCCCAGATGAGGGCGATGACGAGAACGGCAGCCAGGCCCTTCACGGCGTCGCCTTGAGCCTCGAGCGCGCCGCCAGCCAGGCGCCGGTGACGCCCGCGAGCCAGACGGCGACGACGATGAGCGGCCAGGGCGAGATGAGGTCAGCCCGGCCAAGCCCGCCAAGGACGCTCGCGACCCCCTCCCGGGAGAGCAGCGCCGCGGCGACCAGGCCCCCGGCCGCGCCCCAGAGCGACGCTGTCAGGGCCAGACCCGCGACGCGGGCGCGCACCAGGCCCGCGAGATAGGCGTCGGCAGCGCCGGAAATGTGCATCAGTTCGATCGCGCCGTGCTCGCGCTTCATCTCCCGCTTGGCCTCGAAGGCGCAGACGAGCGCGAAGGCGAGGATGGCGATCAAGGGCGCGAGGACTGCGGCGACGGCGAGAAGGCCGGCCTTGCGCGCGCCGGCGCTGTCTTTCCAGGAATGGTCCGCCGCCCGGGCCGGCAAGCCCTGTGCGCTCAGAGTTTGCGTCAGCCGCGTCGTCAGCACCTTGCCGCCGCCTTTTGCGTCGATCGCCAGCAGGCGAACGTCGCCATCTTCCACGACGGGCGCGCCCAACATTCTGGCGACAAGGCCATCGCCGGGCGCGGGGTCCAACGGTGTGACGCCGTTGACGCCCGGAACGCCGGCCAGGATCTCTCCGGCGCGCGCCGCCGCGGCGTCCGCGCTCTCAAGCCCATGCGACCAGACCACCACGGTCTCCGCACCGGTGAGGCGCGAACCCAGGCCGTGGGCGGCGCGCCAGGCGCCGGCGTCGACAATGAGGGCGAGAGCGCCGATGAGCGTGACCAGGCCCAGAGCCAGAGAGGTCGCCACCCGCCTCCACGGGCTCCCGCGCAGTATGCGGCCCTGGCGGCTCATGGCCTGTCCGGCTCGGCGATACTGGCGCGGCCTTCGTTGAGGCGCAGCACGGGGTGGCCCGTGGCTGTTGCAAACGCCTCGTCCCCACTGACCATCACCACCGTCGCCCCGGCCGCGTGGATTTCCGACACCAGCTTCAGCGCGCGCTGCGTGGCCGCTTCATCGAGACCGCCGGCGGGTTCATCCACCAGGAGCATTTCGGGCCGATTGACCACCGCGCGGGCGATGGCCAGCCTGTGGCGCTCCGCCGGCGAGAGCGCGTCCGGGACCGCGTCGCCGAGATTGGCGAGCCCCATCCATTTAAGAACGGCGTCCACCTCTGGCCCATAGTCTGGCAAGGCGCGGCCGGTGATGCGCGGGACGAGCGCGGCGTTGTCCCACACCGTCAGGTGATCCAGAAACAC